>JACLAA010007032.1_pt1 | contig 17037 bp, 13 predicted proteins | sample 8027891 | NCBI WGS metagenome assembly JACLAA01 (sample SAMN15724900, study PRJNA655200) | protist metagenome | isolation source: fluorescence activated cell sorting (FACS) single amplified genomes of... | place: Spain: Blaines Bay Microbial Observatory, Mediterranean Sea | collected 2016-01-19 | reverse complement strand
TTTTTCGAAAACGTCCAATCGGTCGCGTACACGAAACTCGCGTCCCTAACCATTTGATTATGTAAACCCTCGTGCATTAACAAACTTTCCTCTTTCGGTAGCCCGACGATGGTTAACCATAACTGTCTCCTCTTCTTCAGCGACATCTTCAAAGGCCATTTGGACCACCAGTCGTTCCCGGATTGCGAACTGTAATACAACAAACTATTCGCGCTCATATAGTCTAACAACTGATTACCTTGTACGGTCATCTCCATCGTGTTTTTCGCTTTCAACTGATAATACTTGGTTAATTTCTTCGGTGTTCCGCTAAATGGAGGTGGTTTCCTTTTCGTTTCTCCTTCGCCGATGACGTGCGCCAACACCGGAACTTGCGTCGGGAACCACGACTCCATCGACGTCGCCTGCCTCAGCCACATCCACATCCACGGGAAGTTATTATTACTCAATAGATTCTCCTCGTCGTACTCTTTCTTCGGTAAGTGTCCTCTGTACCCACTCAATATCTTATACACAAACGTAGGAAAGTACGAGTTAATCGCGCCAAATGAAGAATCCCGTTGCACTCGCAAAACGTAATCTGTTCTCGTCTTCTTTTTAGAATTAATAACAACATCTCTTTTATTCTTATTGACGACGATCGGGTCCCAGAAGTACTTGTAGCACCACCACGCGTTTTCCGGTGCAGGTTTCCCTAGTTCGATGGCTCTCGCGTATTCTTGTTGCGTTTGGAAGTTTTTTAAGTGAACTAAAGACGAAGAAGATGGTGAAGAAGACGAGCTGTTGTTGTTAGCCGTCGTAGTCGTTGCCGATGATGATTTTTTCAAAGAAGAAGAATTCGAAGTCGACGCTAACGAGCGGTGACTCCTCGCTCTTCGTTCTCGTGAAGACGACGACAGCGATGAGAGCAGTAACTGCACTCCGCGACGACTTTGATTACGCGTTGTCATCTCTCTTCTTCGCTCATCGTTGTTTCATGTGAAGTACATACATTATATAAATTGCGAGAAAAATTTTGAGGAACAAAAGTGTAATGCGGAAAGCGTTTTCCATCACGAGTCAGAAAGAAAATCCCTCTCTCTCTGAAATTTTTGGTCGTCCAACAAACACGACGAGTTTTGCCCAAAAAAATTATTCAGACAGAGAACCAAAAAAAACTCTCTTGTTGTTCTCTCTGACACTCTCTCTCGGTGTTAGTGATCGTCTCTCTTTCAGAATAAATCAAATCTCTTTACACTTACTCTCTCGCGGTTTTAGTATCGCTCTCTTCCGTGTATAAAAGTATTACACATCTGTGAGTACTCTCACGGCAAAAAGAGAGAGCAGAAACCAGACAGCGCGTGGTACTCTCTCTTTATCGAGAAGGAAAAAAGAGTTCATCGAAGATTGTTGTGGGTTTACATTCAGTCGACGACGGCACAATCGAGGGCGTGTGTGATCATCGTCTCACGAGAGAATATATTTCCCTAATTTGAGAGAAGGCACCTCTTAATTCTCTCTCCGTAATTTCAGTCTTCTCTCTCTCTCTCTCGAGGAGTGGTAGCAATATAATGGTCGCGGCGGCGCTGAATAACAACAACAACACTTCCTTCGAGGAGCAGCGAAACGCGACTATTACTCATTCTCATCACAACGACGAAGAAAAAGCTTCGTCGTTGTTAGAATTGGAGAAGGCCGACGGGATGACGATGACGGTGAAAATGTCGAAGAATCCTCTCGATACTTGCGCTCAAAAGGAACAACATGAACAACAACAAGAAAAACAATTGCTATTAAAAAACACCGCGGCGGGACCACACGTTCTCTCTTCGTCTATTGGGACTCCAACGAGTATCGTCGACGAGACTTTATTCTCGCAACAACAACAACAGAGGTTAAAGAGGAAAGCTGGGGAACTGCCCATCAAGACGAAATTCGTGAGCGCGTCGACGCTTCGAGCAGAAGGCGACGGATCCGAGGCGAAGACGACAGCAACAACAACAACAATAGTAACACCTACTATTGTTGCCGCAGAATTCGACGAGAATGGTGTTCGCAAATCGAAAAGGTCCGTCAAGCCAAAGATTTTGTTCGACGATACCGAAGACTACGAACGCATCAACACGTACGAACGACCGGGATCGTCGAATAAGAAAAACAAGAGAGGAAATAGCAAAGGAAACAGTAATAATAATAACAAAGAAAACGGCAGCGCTAAAAAACGAAAAATGGAATCAGCCGCTGCGGCGGATAAATCGAACGCAGGCGCTGCCGCCGCCGTGGTCAAAATAGACTTTGAAGAGTTGAGGGCGAAGAGAGCGTATATCGGCAAGAAAGTTGAAGTTTTTTGGATCGGCGAACAAGTGTATCATCGAGGAACGATCGTAAACTACGACCAAGTGGTGAAAAGACACTGCGTGAAGTACGACATGGTGAAAAGAGAGAATGAAGGGGTGTTGGATTATATCGACATCGAGGCGGATACGCTCGAATGGTGCGACGCCGACGACGAAAAAGATGAAAACAAAAATAACACGACGAAAACAAAGAAATCAAAGAGTAAAGTCACGTTACCGGCGCAAGGTAAAATGTCTGAGATTGTCGCGCAGATGTCCGAGAGCTGGCCGAAAGTTGGTGCGCACGTTTGGGGACGCGTGAAAGGTCACGGATGGTGGCCAGGCGTCTGTAAAGGCAAAGAATCATCCGCGACAAGAACGATCGCGTTCTTCGACGATTCCACGGCTAAATGTTTGCGCGCTGATCTCGTACCGTACAACACCTTTTTTGATGTGTTGAAGAAATCGAAGGCGTCTAAATCATACGAAAACGCGGTGAAACGATCGATGGAATCTGCGGAAAAGAACTTCACGGAAAGGTTGAAGAAACGCGTGGCGAGAAAGCAAGAAGAGTTTGCGGAGATTCGAAAGAAATACGCCGCTTTGACAAAGAAGCGACAAGAACAGCAGACAACAACAACAACAAAACCAACAGCAGTAAAGAATAAATCAACGCACAACACCAAGAGCAAAAAAGGAAAAACGAAGCACAACATTAACGCGAACAACAAAGTTATCAAGAACGACGCGGATTTATTGGCAAACGTTGATCTGAATGGAAACTCCTCCGCCGCGAGACTCGCTCGTTTGGGTAAGCATTTCGACGCGCTCAAAGATCGCGTCGCGCCATTGGCGATAGCCGCTTCGCAGCACTTGCGCGTGCAGCTGCAACTTCAAGAACACACCGGAGGCGAGAACAGAATGGCTCAAATGACTGAACGCGAACGGGTCATTCTCTTGGAAGAGCTCGAATCGTTGAAGTCTTTCTTGGTTACTACTGGAAGACATTTGGAAGTAATTAACGCAGAGAACCCGGAAGATGTTGCCATGTTTGGCTACGACGACGACTTTGACAACCAGATCGCAAACGCGACGTTCATGACGGTTGGTGGCGACGACGTCGTCGGTAAAACCGGAGAAGAGGAAAATTTGGACGATCCCGACGAGGTTGAAGACGGCGTCGACGACGACGACGACGTCATCGTCGACGACGATATGATTACTGATTTGGGGTTAAGTGGCGATGATATCTTAGATAAGGATGATAATGGCGACGACGAGAAGACGGTTAAGCCAGAAGAGGCAACGAACATTGCAGACGCGCTTGACCCGACGCCTCTCGACGCGCTTCTCTTTCAAGAAGAAGAAAAAGAAAAAGAAGAAGAGGATGATGCAAGAGGAGAGCAGCGGAAAACGCCTCACTACCCGACCCGAGATGAGGAAGAAAATGAATTGAAGCACACGTCCAGCGACGACCGAACGGAGAGAAACGACAGCGACGACAACGACGCGTCGTTGCCGTTGAATGAAAATTCCAAATCCATCGGCGGCGACGCCAAAGACTGCCAAGAAGAAGAAGTTCGCAACACCGCTTCCAAAGTCGCAATCTAATCAGCATTAAACATAATAAAGAAACACGTTTTGTACTACCTATGTTATACATTTAAGTATTATTGTTTTATTAAACTACTACGTGCTCTCGTATTTGACTCCAAAACGGAAAACGAACCGTCGCCACAAAACTTCACACAAAAGCAAAACAAAAAATGTCCTCCTCACATAAACCTCCGAAATGGCTCCCGTTGGAATCCAACCCATCTGTGCTGAACGATTTCAGCTACGCGTTGGGTCTTTCCACCGCGTACGCGTGGTCGGACATTTTCGGTTTCGACGACGAGTTATTGGCGATGGTGCCGCCAAACTGTCGAGCGGTCGTGTTGTTGTTTCCAATCACGGACAAGTCCGAACGATTTCAAAAAGAAGAGCGAGAAGATATTGAGAACGGGAAAAGGGCAAACGAAGTCTCTTCGAACGTGTATTACATGAAACAAACGGTTGGAAACGCGTGCGGGACGATCGGAGTGTTCCACGCGATCATGAACAATCGAGAGGACGTTTTGACAGACCAAAACGAAGAAGACGAAGAAAACAAAAATTACTTTCGAAGATTTTTCGAAAAGACCAAGGACATGACCCCGGACGAACGCGCGAAATTCGTAGAATTAGACACGGATTTAGAGTCGTATCACGCGACAGCGGTGAACGCGGGAGATACGGAAGTGCCTTCTCTGGATGCGAAGATTGATTTACATTTCATCGCGTTGGTCGAGCGAGACGGGAGATTGTACGAGCTGGACGGGAGGAAGCAAAGCGCCATCGACCACGGGGAAATCGAGAGAGGAGATTTGTTGAAACAAAGCGTGGAGAGGGTGATTAAAGGATTCATGGAGAGAGCGGATGGGAGCATTCACTTTGGCGCGTGCGCGTTGGCCGAAAATAGCGAGTTATTTTGATTTCATTTTGTACTAGGAGGTTTTAGATGTAATAGAATAAAAAACACAACGCTTGAAAGAAAGACGACGAAGCAAAAGAAACGCTTTAGTATTATAAAAGTTGATATTGTGCTGTTATTAACTACAAATTCCTTCTTGCTCGCTGCTAGTGTGATTATATATATTATAATATATATGTATATCAAAACTCCGTTCCTTCCTCTGGTTGCGGTAACTTTCTGTTCTCCGACCTCGCCATGGCGTGGAATATCGCCCCCAACACGTCGCTAATCGAATTCTGCGGCGTCCACCCTCTCGTCACCCCAATCTTTCCTAAATCAACTTTCCCTGTTCGCCCATCCACGCATGACGGTAAGTTAATTTTCGTTATGAATGTCACCGTCGGCGGTTGCATCGGGTACCCTTCCCCGGCTTCTATGCATAAAGAGTAGATGCGATTTTCGTAAGACGATTGCATCGGGCCTAAGATGGTACCGTTCCAATATCGCAAGTCGTCGTTGTCATCTGTTGTTATCAATAGTATTAGTATTGTTGTAGAGTTGTTAAATGTTAGGAAGAAAGAGAATTTGTCGACATGATGAGTGGGTTTCGTTCTACATCGAATACATCGAATACCGCGTTTTGCGCGTAAAGCACACAAAAGCACAACGACGATCGATGACACGAGAGAAAAAAAGAAATCGCGCACAAGAAGAAAAGACTATATATACTCTCTCGCGCGCCGGTTGGACGAAGAAGACAAAGACAAGAAGGTATTACCGTCGTCCGCTAACCCGAGCGAGCAATGGTGCGAGTTCACCCCGGTCCCTTTCTCCCCGGCTTCCAGTTCTTCCAAAAGCTTAAACGTTCTCGGGACGACGACTTTTTCTCCTCCTCCTCCTTTTTGCGTCGTCGTCGTGGCGCTCGTCGTCGTGTTTGTGTTGCTGCTGTTGCGGTTGTGCGTTCCACCACCACCGAAAAACATGATTGATGGCGTCTCTTTCTCTTTACACTCTCTTAACTGTGTGTGTTGTGTGTATCAACGCTCTGCTAAAAGAGAATCCTCTGATTATTCTGTCGTGTGTTCACACGACTGGCGGTTTTAATAATGAAGAGACATGTTACATTCCTCTTTCTCAAATAATCTGCATGCTTTAAAAAAAAAGAAGGAAAACGGCTTTGAGAATTCGAGAGGAAAAAGAAGACGACGAAGACGCGTAAGATGATGGGGAAGCTGATATCCGGCGCGCAGAAGAGGAAGAAGAAAAAGGAGAAAGAAGAGGCTGTTGAGCGGGCGAGAGCGGAGGTGAAGCTTGGAGGACCGACGACGTTATGGACGGGATTGGTGGTGCATCATAAGGATGTTTTCACATTGCATGTGCTTCCGAAATTGAACGAGACGGATCGGTGGTTCTTTTCAGAGGTGAATAAAGAGAGTCGGGGTGTGCTTGAGTACGCAGGGGTAGACGTATCGGAATTAGGTTGCAAAGTTTACGAATGTTCATCCATTTCGACGTTGGAATTGTCGTGGAATAACATGCCCTGGGGAAAGAAAGATACCGAAGGAAACGTGATAGATCAAGCCTGGTTTTGCGAGGAAGTTGCTGGAACGAACAAACTCGAGTTGCTCAAGTGGGCGAGAGAAGTGAAACAGTGCGAGTGGGATGAATGGACGATTAAAGCGGCATCAGATAAAGGTAATCTCGAGATGTTGAAGTATTGCTTCTCTAACCATTGCCCGTGTGATGTGAGAACACACAGGCATGTGATACTACAGGCATCTAGCGGTGGTCGCGTGGACATCTTGAAATATCTCGTTGAAAAAAGAAAGATATCCTCCTGTGAGGATAAGCTCAACTGCGTGGTAAGTGCTGCAAGGCATGGCCAACTCGGTTGCCTCAAATACTTACTCGAGAAGGCGAGAGCGCCTCTCGACTGTTTTGTCTATATCGCTTACGCTCGTTACTACGAGCAACCGGAGTGCGTAAACTACTTACAAGAAAAAGGATGCCCGGAACCAACGGACGAACAATACGCTAGAATTGTCGAGGACATAGAAGCGCATGAAGGTTCTTAGAAGAGTCGCGGCAGCATAACGGCGGAAGACTGATACAGAGAGAGAGAGAGAGAGAGAGACATGAACATTAGTACAAGAGAGAGAGACACGAAGAACATTATCAGTATTATTTTCAATCGCAAACTATAGTATTGCGTATTTCATAAAAGGCTACCCTACTTAAAAAGCTTGCTGGCATCTTCGTACGCGCTCCCAACGCCGATACCGATTCCAAACGCTGCCACTGCCGTCCTCGCCGTCGACCCTCGACACATCAACATCGCCAAAGTGGTCCCACCAATCGCGCCGTAGACGATTCGTCTCAACGAGACGTCGATGGCGGCTTCCCACTTCGCATCGAGTTGGAGTTCTTTCGCTCTTTTCCCGTCCTCGCTCATTAAAACTCGTAATAGTATTATTCCCTCTCTCTTCTCTCTACACACTCTCTCTCTCTCTCTCTCTCTCTCTCTCTCTCTCTCTCTTCTACTCTTTCTTTCTCAAAGTGCGACGACAAAAAAAGTGCTGCGTTTATTACGACTCGTATGCGTAGAGCTACTAAAGTGCTAAAGTTCGTCAAAGTGTGTGAAGTTGTTCTGTTGTTGTGGAAGGGAAGCAGAGAGAGAATAGAGAGAAAATTTTGTATCTGTCTTTTTCGTGTGCACGATGACTTTTGTAAAAAATTCGTTTGTGCAACACTTTTCATTGTTCATGCAAAAATCAAAAGAGACGAAGAAGAAGAAAATTTGATCGAGTTTTTTTCCAAGAGAGAGAAGAGAGATCTCGTTTTCAGATTTATTCTCCATTCCAGAGAAGAAAACGTCTACTACTAATAACGTGTAAGTGTACACGAATACCACAAGAACAAACCTACTAGAGAGAAGAAGAAGAAGTCTTTAAGAAGTCTAGAAGTCACTCTTTCTTTTCTGCTGCGCGACTAAAAAGTGAAAATAATGGGCTGCGCGCAATCGACTCCGAGTCACAGTTCTTCTCAACATTCGAGATTGTTTCGTCAGTTATTCGGTACTTCGAGAGAAGAAGAAGAAGAAGACAACGATGAGAGAAGACGGACGAGAGGCGCTTCGTCTTCGTCTTCCTCTCGACAACAAAGAAGAGAAGAACAAGAGGAGATTTTGAAAACGAAAGTTGTTTTACTCGGCGACAGCGGGGTTGGGAAGTCCTGCATCGTCAATCGGTTCGCCACGAATACGTTTGACGTTGATTCTCGAGTGACGGTTGGCGCCGCGTTCGTGGCGAGGACGATTGAAGTCAACAAAAGTAACGACGATGAGAGTTTAATAAAAATGAAAAAGCCACCACAAACAGCGCGAAGAGTCAAGTTTGAAATCTGGGATACCGCCGGTCAGGAAAGGTACGAGAGTTTAGCGAATCTCTACTACCGCCGAGCGCACGTGGCGATAGTCGTGTTCGCGCTGGACGACGAGAAGTCGTTCGAGAAGGCGAGATTTTGGATCAACGAATTAAAGGAGAAGTGCGAGATGAGAGACGCTTTGATTATTTTGTGCGGGAATAAAATGGACAAGATTACGGACGAACACGAGGATATGATCGAGGAGCCTTCTTCTTCTAGCAGAGGAGGGAACGGCGGCGACGAGATTGTCGAAGACGACGACGGCAATGCGGTATTCGTGTCCATGGACCGCGCCAATCGTATGGCGAACGAACTCGGGTGTCACATGTGCGTCACATCTTCGGCAAAAACCGGGGAAGGCGTGGAAGAGTTGTTCTTCGAAGTCGCGCGTACGTTGTTACGGAAACAACGAAACGGTGGCGGAAAATCAGAAGCGACGAATGACGGTGGCGCAACTACTGCGAAGAAAATGAAAACGAAGAAAACGAAGAAGAAAACCCGAAGCAACACAACATCGACAAGGGAGAGCGCAGAGGAAGAGGGAGAAGAAGGAGGTCCAACGCCGCCTGAAAACGACGGCGACGCGAATACCGCCGCTCTTACCGCTCGCGAATTCGGCGCCAACGCAAAGACGAAGAAAAAGAAAAAGAAAAAGCCGATGCAGGGGGAAACGAGCAATCCGTCCCGTCGTCCTCTTCACGACACGTGAGTGAAAATATAATTGTAACTCGTTTTAAAATCGAGAAAGAAAGAAAGAAAGATGTACACAACAACAGAAGAACTCTGACAAAAGCAGCGAAAAAAGGCGTTTTCCTTCCATTTTTTTTTCTCCTCCTTCACTTCAAAAACACACGTCACTCTTGTTGGTATTTATTAAACACAGACAGAGACAGACAGAGAGAAAGGGAGCATCATCATCACGTCATGCGACACTTTACACTCCTGAAAAATAATGTGTTTTGCTCACACGTAACGTCGTCCGCGTCCGCGTCTAAAGATGATATTAATACCAGAAAGAAGAATCAAAAGTCGAGCGTGAAGTCGTTCCAATCTCTGACGTTTCGTGAAAAACACTCAAACACGAAAGTGTGTTTAATCGGCACCATGCATTATAACCCGCGCTCGATCGAGCTCGTACACGAGATGACCTCAAAAGCCATCGAGGATGGGTCGTTTGGATGTTTAGTTCTGGAGTCTTGCGAAAAACGATGGGAGAAAACGTTGGAGTTTCAACGTCCAGGAACTATTAGGCGTCAACTGTTGGATAACGAGTTTCAAGCGGCGCAGGAATTGGTGGAGGATCAATCACAAGTCTCGCTCGGGGACCAGTCCATAGACGATCTCGGGCAGAACATGAAACGGATATTCAAGGAAACGCTGGAAGATGTGAAGAGCATCGACGGTTGGAAAAGGGTGAGAGAGGATTTGGTGCGGTACTCGGCGACGGAATTGTACCCGACGAAAGAGTTCGGGAAGGACGTGGAGACTTTATCGTTGCAAGATTTCTTGTTAGACGGGAGGTTACTCGTGGCGTTGCCTATTTCCTTGTTTCGGTACCCGTTGGCGTGGTTATTGAAGTCGCCGAAATTAGTCGTGCCTTTGCTTTCGTTTTATTTTGGGTTGGCGAATTTGCCGGGGTTGGTCGAGGCGATGGAAACGAGCGGCGGCGGGGACGTTCTGGCGACGGCGGCATCTGGAGGAGTTGGTCTCGTGCAGAGCGCAGATATCTTGGACGAGACGTTGTCCGTACTTTTCCTCTTTTTAGACGTGTTCCAAATCGTGGTTTTGTCTCGATTGATGTTAGTCGCGTTGTTGGGAGAACGCAACGACGTGCTCTCGGAGAGTATCCGCCAGAAGTGCGAGGAACAAAAAGGAACTGAGAAAACGGTCATTGCGATATTAGGTGCCGCGCACTTGAACGGAGTGCAAAATAGATTGCTGTAAAACTGTAGATGATGAATAATTTAAAGTAGTATACATGTAGTTTCGACACAACACGACCTATCACTTCTAATAGCTCTCTCTCCTGCTTCTAAGTGGTAAAATTTTCTAAGTAGATTAAATCAATTCGCGTTTTTATTCGCTAACTCTGCGTCTCTGTCGTCAACTGCAACGTCTCCGGTACTAACGGTCCCCATACCAACGAGATTGAACATCGCGTTGACCACGTGCCTCGGCAAACACGGACACGCGCTCTTTTTGGAAAAACCAATCTCCCCTTTCCGCAACGGCGACTGTTCGTAAAACGCGCCGCAGAAAATGATAAAAAACACCGCTCCGGCACCGTCTAAAGACGCGTGGTTGTTCCATATGAAATAATTTACGATTTCGCTCAAAAACTTGTTACATGTAGCCACGACGGACACCGATGTCGCGCTCAACGCGTCTCTGATGAGCATGGTAAAGACGCCCATCCCGACGCCAAACACGCACGAACAACCCAAAGCCAACACCGCTCTGTTGGTAAACTCTAAAGCGTCTCCGTGCACATCTTCCAAATTACCAGCGTGCGATAACTCCCCCGTAAACAATGCCAACATAAACGATATCGGTATGCTTATCAAATTCATCAAAAATGTTCTCGACCAACTGTTCATCTTGTAGCGATTGATGGTGTCCTTGGCGATGGAACCTTCCAAACACGCGAAGACGATAAAAACGACGCACAATCCGTACGATGCGGCGTTGGACAAAACGTCTCCGTGGACGTAATAAATAGCACCTAAAGTAATACCAACCATACTCATGATTGATTTCGCTCTCGGCAACGCTCTTCCTAAAAATATATAATCGATCATCGAAAAGCAAATAGGCGTCGTCGACTTGAACGCGATGAACGTCTCCAACGGCGCTTCTTTCATCACCCACATCCCGGCGCTCAGTAAACCAAAAAACGCGATGGATAAAGGTATAAACCCAAGAACAGTCTCGCGATTGATGTTGGATATTTGTATGACGTTCGTCGCGTGCGCTCCGCCTAATAAACACACGCAGGAGACGAACTGAAGTATTAAAATTGTATTCGGGAGCTTCAAATCCGACACGGCGAGTTTGTTGACCACGGAGAGTTGCGAGCCAATGATGCAGTCTGTTTAATAATAATCGCGAAAGGTGGTGGTCAGTTGAAGCAGTGCACGTAAAGGCCCGCAAGCGAGAAGAACAAAACAGATTACGAGAAATACGAGACGCGCTTTCGTCTTTTCATCATCACATTCGGGAAAAGAAGAAGAAGAAGAAGACAAAGAAGAAGAGAGGAATACGAACAACAATTTAAAACATACATCCAACGATAATCGACAAGACTTTGACGTTCATCCAGAGATACTTCGTTTCCCCGTAGGCGGTTTCGCCGGAGGAAAGCTTTTCCGAAGAGGCCACTTCTCGGTTCATTTTTTAATTAATTAATGAAGTTTTTTTAGGCGAGAAAAGACAGGTTGCACACGAAAATCATCTGCTACTACTCTACTTTTCTCTACTACTGCTATACGCTTCGCTAATACACTCTAACTACTAAAAATTAACTAAAGAAATACGCGGAATCCCTGACGGTTTCGATGTCCAAGTCCCCGTACTCTGGAGGAGGCAAAAACTCACCGGCAACTTCCGGATAGGTTGATTTCAACTCTTCGTATAAGTTGTCCAATAGAGGCGTTTCGTGCAACTCGATGAATTTTTCGCGGAGGATTCGAGACATGACCGGGACGTCTCCGGCGTGGGTCCAGAAAGAATCGTGGACGCCGGCGAACGTGATGTTTGCTCGAGAACACTCTAAAGCGGTCATCATCATGTGCGTGGAATCGATGGAGTGGATGTAGTTTGGCGGAAACGCCGATCGCTGTTTCGATTTGTTCACTTTTTGCTTCTCGTCTTCCGAGCGGAGGACAAAGGTTTGGAGCAACGTGCGGACGGACTTTTGCGTTTGATTTCGATACGGTTGAAGGACAGGAAGACCGAGCGGGGTTGTCCATTGGACAGGGGCGTTGACTTTCGTCACGACCGAGGCGCAATGCGTGAGCCATCCCATGACTTCGCGAGCGTTTTGAAACATGTCGTTCAAAGCGTCCAAAGTTCGTTTTGCGGCGTATGCCGCGACTCGGTACCGGACGCTTTCGCTTTCGAAACCGACGCGTTCTTTCAAGCGCGCTGAAATCTGCATTCGAGCGCCGACAAAAGTGACTCCATAGACGGATGTCATGACCGTTTGTTTGACGAGTTTTCGATCGACTTGGTCGATGAGAAGTTTTGCCAACTTCATTCGTTCCATGGATTCTTCGTCTTTGTAATCACAATTTTCGATGTCTTTTTGAACGATGTCTCTCAAAACATTCGCAATACCGGTGTAAACGTCCGCACCACGATCGGCGGGGACCAAATTTACTGCTCGTCCACCGGCGAAATCTCTGCCCAAGGCCGCGTAGTGTTGTAAACCGTTGCACGACCCGTCTTGGTGAACGGGCAAATTACACATGTACTTCGCCGGGTCTTTCGAGTTGATCGCTTTAATGATTTCCATGCACGTGGCCAAGCATTGCCACGGGTCATCGGCGTCTTGCCACCAAGACCCTTCAGGGCCGAGCGGATCCTCCGCAGATTTCTTGATCTTCTCTAAGTTTAGCTTGCTAAACTCGACGCGCTGATGTAAAGGGAGTTTATCCGCTCCACCGCCGTATAAGTTCGCGCACTGAATAAATAACCAATCTAAACCGTTCTCACCTAACGGTTTTGCATCGGCAAACTTCAAAGTACCTCGACAAAAATCAGACCCTATGTGGTTCAAGTGCGCGTGCATGGTATACGCGCGACCGCGGAAATCAACGTTGTGCGGAAAGTATATGCGCTCTTCGTTCTTCATTTCTCTGGCGACTTGAAGCTTGATGGCAAAATCACACCTTTGTGAATGCAACTCGCGATTGGTTTGTTTCGCTCGGTTTAAAGCTCTCATGAACTCGCCAACTTCTCTCGAGGACGGTAGCGCCGTCGCGTAGAGAGGTCCATTGCGTTCACGCCGTAATCGAAACTCGCTCGAAGGCCAGTTTGGTAAATTTAACTCTGCTCGAGGCGGTATGTTTGCGATACCACCACCAAAACCACCCGCGTACTTCTTCTCTCGCCAAACTTGTTCGATGACTTCTAAAATGTCCGTGTTGATCACCCACGCGGTCGAGCCGAGCACATTCAAGGCGCCAAAAACGTTGTCGTATTCGCCGACGCGTTCTGCTAGAAGTTTCATTTGCCCATCCGAAGGACCATCTCTCGAGTAATTCCCTCGCATGACGACTGAATTCGAATTTAAATAACCACCTTTGTTGTACGATTCCCACGGTCTAGGAGGAACAATCATCGGTTTGTGTCTCGTAATCGCGCTCCTCGCTCTCGCCAACGTCGCCGAATGCACGAATCGGAAAAAAGAATCGTGCCAATGCACTGTCCCCGATCGATTGTTCGGACTGGCCTTCTGTTTCCATTCCTGGTACGCGTTTGGTTCCAACGAATAGTCGTGATAAAAAGCCGGCACCTCAATTTTCTCGCCTGTCTCCGCGGTTTCCGGTCCTGGCACTTTAATTTTACACACATCCAAAACGATGGCGATGATTGCCGCGCCGACTTTCAAGTGAAGAACTGAACCCCAGTCGGCGTTATCTAGCGCTTTCTTCGCTTGTTCCGAAACCGCGCGAACTGATTTCAATTTCTTTGTCGAATCTCTTTGGAGCATCGTGCTCGTAATATCGCTTTCCTTTATCAAATTCTTTTCGCGAATCTCTCGATCGATGTTTGCGATTTTCTCTTCCTGTTCTCTTTCTGCAATCATTTCGTTTTCACCGGCGTGTCTCTCTTGGTTAAACGTTTCCACGATATCTTCCATGTTGATCAATCCGGCGCGGTATCGCGCCGACAATAACTTTTCCCTCGTTTGCAATCGCGATAAATTCACTTCAGCTTCAATCACTCGGCCTAGCGAGCTCGCCAGACGAACAAACTTCACGCTCCCGGCTTCGCCGTGTTCACGTGAATGGTCGCGAAACACATCGCCTCTCGTCTTTTCTACCCCACGCATGAGCATGGAAATTATCGTGTGTAACGAAATCACGGCTATTTTATCCGCTCCTAATAATTGTAAATACGGTCCGTACACTCTTCGATCGAAGCCGGGCACGCCTTCACTAATCATGTTTTGTTCTCGTTCTACACCAACCATTAACGGCTCGTAAAACGACGTCAACAACTGACGCACTGCTGGTAAATTCGCGCCCGCGCCAACTTGTGCCATCTGTTCGCTCATCTCTCTGTATCGTTTAATCTCATCGTTCACGCTTTCGTTTTCCACCCGTCTTTGCCTTTCCCGTCTGGAGACGAACTCGAGATTTTCCGGCGACTCTTCTTTAATCCTCAGTTGCGATTTGCGCTCCACTAAAACGCTAAACAAACCTCTCATTGGTAACTCTATTTGATTTTCTAATAATTCCTTTTGTTTCTCTTTCTGTTTCTTCTTCTTTCGTTCCACGAGAGCGCCAACGTCCCAGTCGTCGAAATCGTCAATCGCCGGCAACGGAGAATCGAACGATTGCGGTGGCACCAACGCAGGACCGATGACTCGATTGTGCGGAGACCGATATCGGATCTGTCCTGTTGGCAGAAGCTCCACGTCCTGTTTATGTCAGAATTAAAAAAGAAGACAAAGAAGAAGTGGTGAGTAAACAACGACGAGAAAAAGAAGAGAAGAACGACGCACGTAGGATCCGTCGAGGAAATTTTTATCGTCCATGGAAAGTTTCTGTTCGGGCACCGCCGCCGCCGCAGAGAGATATCTTTTGAGGAGGAAGAGCGACGACTGAGGATGAACATCACCACCACCGAGAGACGACGACGACGTCGTCGCGGTTACGCTCGAGAGCCTTCGCTGTAGTCTCGCCGCTCGCCGCATTTCACTGCACTAGTTGTTAAATTCCAATCGACATTTTTATTTCTTCGATTTTTTTCTCTTTTTTTTCTGAAGTCTCTGTCTGATTTGTTGAGGAGCTGCCCCTTACAAAATTCAACTTCATTAAAACATACTACGGACATAAAAATAAAATGGCAAAGGTAAGCGTAGAGTATTCTCTTTTGTTGTCGTCTGCGATGATTATCAGTTTCTCGAGAGAGAGATGAGAATATAGTTTGTATCGCGCGCGTGTGAATGGAGCGAGAAATACCGCGCTCTTTCGTTTTTTGCTTGCGCGCGTTGGATGATGATTTTTTTGGGTTTCCGCCTAAAATGTAGAGGGACTCTGAAAATTTCTCATCCTTTCGAAAAACGGCGCGTGAAGGATGGATGCGAACGGCGCGCGCTCGATGATTCGTCGTCGAAATGTTGATGAAATACGTTTGGACGAGTTACTATCGAGTTTGCATGTTTTTTGATTTCATCGCGCGTGGTGTTCTGGAGGGCCTGAATTTCGTTTTTTGTCTCCGTTCTTTTTAGGTTCCTTCCTCTCTCTTGAAGGGCTTTCGAGGTGTTGGATGCGACGATTTGACCGCACGCGCAGAACGTCTTTCTTCTTCTCCTTTTTTGCTCTCACGCAATCATCACTCACACCTTCTCTTCTTTTTCATCTCCTAATAATCAAAACAGAAAGGAGCAAAGAAAGTCAAATCTGGGACACCGTCCTTTTACCCGGCGGATGACATCAAAAAGCCGCTCAAGTCGCAAGCCAAGTCGCAAGCGAAGAACCAAACGAAGTTGCGCAAGAGCATCACACCGGGGACCGTGTTGATCGTCTTAGCTGGTCACTTCAAGGGGAAGAAGTGCGTGTTCTTGAAGCAATTAGATTCTGGTTTGTTGTTGGTGTGCGGCCCGTATGGCATCAACGGCGTGCCGGTGAAGCGATTGAACCAAAGATACGCCATCGCCACCTCCACCAAGGTTGACGTTTCCAAAGTTGATTGCAAAGCGTTTGACGATAAATACTTCAAAAAGCCGGCGAAGGACCGCTCGGCCAAGTCTGAGGATGGTTTCTTTGCCGCGCCGACGGCGAGAAAGGAATTGCCGGCTGAGTACGTCGCGGCAAACAAAGCTTTGGACGCCTCGGTTGGCGCCGCCATCGGTGCCGTGCCGCACTTGAAAGAGTACATGTCCTCTTTGTTTTCCCTTAAAAGTGGCGACAAGCCCCACGAGATGGTCTTCTAAGTATTGATTGTAACATTTCAAGTGGGTGATAGAGAGAGAGAGATGTGCGAGAGGGGATAAATTTAGAATTTGTAATAGCGGAACGAAACTAGAGATAAAAACTAACATTCAAACAACTAAAAAAAATCCTACGTGCCTAAATCCTCGTTGAAGTCGTCTTCATCGTATACCGTGTCGGTGAGGTTTCTCGTTCCTCGCTTTTCTATTTCTAAGTGTTTCCTAAGTTCGCTCTTCTGCAACCATTTCTTCTCGAAACCGGTGCCTCGATCGACGCCGTCCCAGTGTCTTCCGGGTTCGATGCCGTATCTATTCCTTTCAACCGCAACTGCTTTGTTCCTCCACGAGTGCTTTGGAATTTCTTGCGGCACTTTGAACCTGTGTTTTTTAGCCAGTTTTTTATCCACGCCCTGCATCACGTTCAGCTTTTTCTGTTGCTTTTCAAGTTCCTTTTGTTGCTTCTCGTGCGCTTTCTTCGCCATGGGGTCGCCGTATCGCACTTCGTTCATTTTCTCCGAGTTCCACGTCGCGTCTACTTCAGAACGAGCGAACGGCGCCTCGCTCGCTTTCCTCAGCTCCTCCGCTTTTTCATTTTCAATCTGTTGTTGCTTCAAACCTCCACCCCAAACCGGTTTCTCTCGTTC
>JACLAA010000987.1_pt1 | contig 17078 bp, 11 predicted proteins | sample 8027891 | NCBI WGS metagenome assembly JACLAA01 (sample SAMN15724900, study PRJNA655200) | protist metagenome | isolation source: fluorescence activated cell sorting (FACS) single amplified genomes of... | place: Spain: Blaines Bay Microbial Observatory, Mediterranean Sea | collected 2016-01-19 | reverse complement strand
AGTGCGGAGCATTCGGCTAACGAACGGAACGTTGATTTTCTCGCGGTGAAACTTGCTGACGGAACGTCAGTACGCTTTGCGGCAAAGTTTGACACTTTGCACCAAGCGACTCGTGGCGAGGGCTTCCTATTCCTTTGAATCTATTTCAAAGAAATCGACGAGCTCCTGCCATTTTTCACACCACCTTCGCTTTGCCTTCCGGGGCTCCTCAGCAACAATTATCATTCACAGGGGTTAATCGTACCCTCGACGCCTCGAGCCTCAGGCTGAGGCCCTTTGTTTGGTCGTTTGAGTGCCTTTAGTCGACTGCGAGACGGTCCCGACCGCGACACATAATACGACACTATCTCCAGCTTCTCGAGCGCTCGAACGCGACCGCAGTGTCCGGGTACCCCACGCATGTACCCGACTCGGACCCTTGCTTCTTTCGGGCATGCCGTCTAGCGATTTCTGCTACGACGCGCCGCGGGGCGGTACGCCGCACATGATCTCAGCGACGGAATGGCGCGAGGATGGATAAATCCCGACCCCTTACAATGAGGTCATAATTTTTACGCGCCGTTTCCAGTATCTCAATGAGCAAGTTGAGATACATCCTTGAGTAGAAGAGGCTTCTAATGGACGGGGGGTAGAGCCTCTAGCTAGATATATACTGGATGCAAGAACGACCGTCGTATGTTAGTACCCGTCGTTTCATAGTCACCCCCAGTGGCTAGCCCGACGGGCACGGATGCGGGTTGCAATCATGCTCGCGGTGGCCATATTTGTGCGAGCAGATCTGCAGCAGGCAGCAGAGACTGCTAAGTTAGAGATTGTCGGTGGTTCGAGAGACGATGTAGCGTACCGCTTCGAAGAGTCGCTGGAAGGATGGGCGCTCGCCTCGTCGTCAGAGATGCATCTCGATGTGGCAGCTCGTGGTGGAAACCTAGTCGGAACCATAGTGGGTGAAGCTACTTCGGATCCCCATTTTGATTCGCCGCTGCTCGAACTCCAATCCGCAGGGCGGCAGACAGTAGTCATCCGAATGAAATACCAGAGTGGCAGTTTGCGGGACGCACGGCTCGTTGCTCAATATGGTGCTCACTGGGTGGGGTCGCAGCAGCAACACAGGAGCAATGTCAATCTCTGTGTGGAAATCAACCCCTCTACGCCATCGAGCAGACCCAGTTACTGGGACGACATCGCGTCGATGATGTGATTTCCACACAGGTCGACTGGACCCCGCGACGACCACCGGTGCCTATCACTGCTAGCGGCATCCCTTCAGGCTCTCCAATCAATGATGACAATGCAGGTACTGTGTGGAAAGGAGCAGTCGGCGAGGGGCAGTGTGCAAATCGGGGTTCACGGCTCCTTCAAACTGGAAGAACCTCCACGCCATCGACGCGACTTCGTGTGATAGCATCTGCTCGATGGCGTAGAGGACGACGCCAGTACCCTCCGGACCGCCAGCAATCTCGGTCGCGCTGTTCGTCGACACGATTCATCTGGATAACCTAATTCACTGGTTGATTTGCACACAGGCGAGGGGGTGACGTTTGCCTTCTGGTCAGCGAGGGAACTCGCCATCCGGCAAGGCACCTCCACGGGCCACGCCATCACAGATCTTGAAGTCCGATGCGTCGTTGGCTTCTGTCCAATGTCGCTCGACCTACGGGTTGGCACAACAAACAAGACTGTTTTCTCGGCTACCGTTCTAAACGAAAGTCGTTTGCAATACTTCTCGACGTCTCTTTCATCCAATGAGCGACACCATCATTGGCGAGTTGTTTTTCTTAGTAGCTACGGGGGACGAGATGTCCGCATACGCGAGCTCCGACTTCTCCCCGCTGTGCTCGAGGCTCATTTTGGGATTTCACCAAATCCCGACTACAAGTCGTACATCATTCCAATTTGGCGTAAAGCTGCGACTGCAAAGCTCGGTGGCGACGAGCGGACATCTTATAATTCACCGCTCCTACTGACGCGCCTTCGGATCTACTTTGGCGGCGTCGTGCTGGCGCCCAGCGAGAAGCGCAACTATGACGCAAGTGCAAACTCAGCCTGTGCAGACTGGCAAAAAAATGAACAAGCTGGCTTTGGTAAAATAGCATGGGCTGCATTATTTTGGCGCCTGCGACTCGACCACGAGCGCGTTGGTCCCTGGGTAGTTTCTGAACTTACCATGCAAATTGCCGGTGTTAGAAAATTTGTTGATCTTCAACGCAATTCCACGGCTCAGGTATGAGGATCGTGCTTGCTCGGAACAAGCATCGCTGATTCACATCGACGAGGGCTATGTAACATCTTCCAATGGCGCCATTGCATCAGTATGGTCGGGTGGCGCAGGTGGTTGGGTGCTGCGGGATGGCGAGTGTCTCGTGGGAAATCAGGAGGTTCGCGAGAATGCTGGCGGCGAAACAGGACGAGTCTATGTCTCTGGGACTGCCATTGGGGGTGAAGAGACTACAGTCAGCACGTGGTTAGGTTATGCTTTTGAGCAACCTGTGGCAGTGAGGTGCGTTATTATCTGTCAGAGCGAAGACATTGCGACACGTGCCGAGACAGCTTTCCTAGAACGGAGCCATGATGGCGAGCGTTGGATTCCGCATGCAACACTAGCGCTATCAGCGGCTGCGAATGTGATCCAGGCGAATCCATGCAAATTAAAGTACGAAAGTGAGGACTTGGATCAGAAGCGAAAAAAAGCTTATCATCGGTCAGCGGGGGCTTTTGGGGGGGCACATCAGACTCTTGGCACCAACACAGCACGTGATGCCTTCTTAATTGATTCGATTGTCATCGCGTATCCGCCGCTTGTTAGATCTGTGACTGGATGCATAGATATATTTTGGCCTGCACAGGAGCCAAAGCCTGGGGCAGCGCCCATACTAGACCATCAAACTGCCGTGGCACAGATGGAAGATGCAAAGCAATTGGAGAATGGCTATCTTGAGCGTGGTTTTGCGAGGTTTGATGGTAGACCTCAAATGAACAACACTAAAAAAATGAGCGTTTATGCAAATACCTACGCCTGTCCTATTGTTGGTAACCTCCGCATAACACTGAGGGGTGAGCGCCTAGGATCATCGGAAAGACCCACGACTATCGTTGTCGGCGGCCGACCATGCCTGAATGTTACGTACCACAGTTCAGGCGCCGGCGACTCGCAGTACAGCCGAGCCAATTCAGACGAGGTCAGCTGCAAACTACCGGCTGGGGTTCCATCAGTCAGTGGTAAGCCTGTGGACGTCGTAGTGGCACGTGGTGACACTCCGGGGCTGCGAGACACAGTTCAGTACCTCGCATACCAGGGTCCACCGACACGGGCGGCCACTCCTCGCATCTCCAACATAGCGGCAAGGTCAGTCGACCTGTGCTGGGTACCACCGCCACTTAAAGGTTCGCAAGTGGGATCGTCATCTGGGCTTTTAGGTGCACTACAGACGACTGGTTACATTATTACTTATCATGTCGTCTCCGACCAGCAAGCAACTGACGCAAAGACGGAAGAAATCAAGCAGAAGCTCCAAGCGCGCCATGATAACGCCCGGATTATACACAACGTCACTCTGGGAAATGTAACAGCAACTACAATTATTGGCCTGAAGCCAGACACTCGCTATGTGTTTGCCGTTGCTGCTGTCGTCGAAGACCGCTTTAGTGACCAATTATTTATTGACACCGTCGACCTCTATGGTCGGCGGTCGCATCTACCAGGCGCTTTCGTTGGCCCTTTTTCTGATTTCACTAACGCAACAGCCACACTTCAATACGATGTTAGCTTTAACATCTTCAACGCCAACGCGACTGTGCAGCACGGGCCGGCAGACGAGCGAGCGACGCTTGGGCCCACGGGTCTCTTTGGTGGCGAGGGAAGTTACGGTCTCCTTCTCGTTGGTAGTGCAAATATAGAAAATTGCAATGCATCAACCGCGTGCTGTGATGGCTTCAATGTCCACCAATACGAGGCTGTGGGGGATGGCTGCGGAGGAAAGCACCTTATTTGTGTCGAAATGGCGACACCTAATTTTCACAAAGCCGAACCCGAGACAGCCTTTCGCAAGCCTGCCATCAATGATCCACAATTTCCTCAAAACGATCGCGTCGAAAAGCGCATTGTTCTGGTTGAAGAGATTAGCTCGCTTGCACTCACTCTGCCCCTCCAACCAACCGCAAGTTGCGGACCAGCTATCCGATTAACGCCATCGCTTCCCCGCCACGCTGGAGCCATGTGGTACGCACGCCGTCTCAACGTCCGAGAGGGCTTCGATACTACCATTGTGTTTCGTACGTCAAACCCATCACAGCGATGTAATCTCATGGATGATGTTTACACTTCCTGTCAATCACGTGGTGGCGACGGCTTTGCGTTTGTAATCCAAGAAGACCGTTATGATGCCTTGGGACGCAAGGGTGCAGGGCTTGGTCACGGGGGTATCAACGACTCGCTTGCCGTTGAGATTGACACCTATTATAACCCAGAGCTTTCTGAGCCCTACGAAAATCACGTTGCCGTCCACACAAATGGGCGGCGAGGCACCAATAGCGCCCACCAAAAGTCCACCTTGACCTCGTCAACACAATATCCCAGGACGGCTACGTTTTCGTCGTCCACTCAAGAGTTCCACGCGTTTCGTGTTCGGTATGACCCTCTTCTTAAACCGGGCATCCTTAAGGACGATAGATTCTCGGCAACACCACATTCTGCTTCATTCTTTATCGATGGTGCTTCTGACTTTGGAAATGGCCTCGGCGCTCTCTCTATTTTTATCGATGACCTCAGCGAACCAATCATTATTACCCCCCTTGATCTCGATTCTCTCCTCAGTCTTCATCACGGACGTGCTTGGGTTGGTGCCACTGCCTCCACAGGCCTGGAAATATGGCAGACTCACGATGTCCTCGCATGGAACTTCACGTCGCTGCGGATGGACCCTGATACAAACCTGCCGCCTCTCATCAACAACGGGGGGCCTGTGTAATGTTTTGACTAGTAACATTTATTCTATGGTAACATCCATTACGAATAATGGGTTGCGCTCACACGGTGAGTTCGGGGTCTCTAAATGAAGCCCATTCTTTTGCAGAGGCGGTTAAGGTGATCGACGATTACCAACTCTGCGTGGCCTCTCGTGCTCCGAAGTTACCCCAGCAAACGGCTGACGACCACCCAGGACAGATAGCGCATTGCCAAAATATGCTGCCAGTGCGATACAGCTCTTGTCAAAAGTCCAAATCATAGGGGGTTCTCATGATCATGATGATTACTGGCATGATTAGCCTGAGGCTAACTTGAATTGGAGTTTCTCATGCCAGTGCGGTTTTTCTTCAAGTTCATTACTTGAAGTATTACTATTGGCCCGGGGTAGACGTCGACATTGGCCCTCACGAGCTGCCAGAGCATCGCCCGACGTCCATTGGCAGACCTTCGCGTGCACCCTCAGGCTAAATACAGCACTGGCCGCAGTCATGAACTTGGAACTCTTCAAGTTAGAGCCATGTCTTGAGAAAACGCGCCCTCCGCCGACCTGCTGTGAATTTTTGTCGGAGGGTCGATACGTTCCTGATTTCCCCATTCCAAAGATATTCCGAGGCTGGCCCGCTCGCGCCCTACCGTGACCGCAGTAAGAACTGCCGCAGTCGCGGCCCGGGCAGGGCTTCATTCCCAATCAATGTTTTGTCCGGCAGGGCTACGCCATTTAGTTGTAAGTTTCGGGGCTCAGTCACTCCTAGTGACTCACAGTGTACAGTGGACTCACACTCATCCGATATCCCCAGCTAATACTGAGCTATCCCCCTTATCCCATCAGAGTAGAGCTACCATTGACGACCTCGTGGGTGTGCGATCGCGGCGCGTGAACATGCGTGGTATCCAGATATCAACACCGCGTTTTAAACGCAATCCGCGTGAAGCCGCCGTCGCGACTGTGGCGGCGAGGTTTGCCACGGCAACACCTGTAGAGGTGCCGAGTCACTCGGATATATGGGGTGATATCGGTGATGCGGTTCCAAAAGTGCCGCCGGCTGCTGCTGACGACGACTTCGGTATTTGCAGCGCATGCGGTCTCTCTAGTGTCGTGTGCTATGACAGCTCTAACAAAGACGATGCTGGCGGCACCAGCGATGAGCACAACAATTGTTACGCGGGTGTAGCGAGGCAACAGCGTGGTTCGCCTATATCCCGAACAAATGGTGAAAGTGCATTAGTGGGAGCTGCTCGACGCGGGGCAACGGAGGCCGTGCGCGCGTTGCTTGGTGCTGGTGCTACCGTGAACGTAGCGTCAGCTTCTGGTGAGACTGCGTTAGATACTGCAATGGTCAATGGGCAGCTCAGCGCGGCGCTCGCACTTGTGCGGGCAGGCGCCACAGTGTCGAGGACCGACGATAGACTTTTGCGCGTTGCTACGCTACGTGGAGATGATGAGCTTGTTTCTCTGTTGCTACAGGCTGGTGCCCCACCACTGCTTGCACGACCTGCAACAATTGGTGAGCCCGAACTGCTCGCTGACGAGGAAGAGCAAGGCGCAACGTCATGTCTTCTTCTTGCTGCCCGGCACCCGATAACTCGAATTCTCAGTGCATACCTTCAATTTTTTGCCGCGGCAGATGATGGCGGACAGGTGCTGCTTGAGGCACCACACGGCCAGCGACACGTGACGGTATGTGCTCTTGTTAGTGATTCATGCGATCAATTTTTGTTTGTCTTTGTAGGCGCTCATGGTTGCGGCAGCAAATGGCTCACGTGATGATGCGCATGCTGTGAAAGCCCTTCTTGCTGCAGGCTGCTCGCCATTTGCCGCTGATATTGCAGGTCGGTCAGCACTTCATCGAGCTGCTGCTGCTGACAGCAGCACGGTCATCACCGCGCTCACTACTGCTGCGCGTCTACGAGTGGAATCCCCGGCTTATCGGGAATTCGTAAATGCGTGCGAAGCGAGCGGTCCAGGCCACACAGCGCTGCATTGTAGTGCGGCTGCTGGTGCAGATACTGCCATTGCTGCACTTCTAACAGCCGGAGCGGACGCAACAGTACTTGATGCCAATGGCGCGTCGGCTTTAAATGTTGCAGTGACTTTCGGTCACGCTAGTTGTGTGCAGCAGCTCCTTGGTATGACGGATGCCGTTCTTGACGGTGACATTGCTGTTTGTGTTTCATTAGCTAGACAGGGGAATTGGCCTGTGGAGGCATGTGTGGAGCTCTTGATTGAAGAGTTAGTCTTAGGGTCTGCATCCTCTACGGTAAATGCTTCCACTCAACTTGGTCCGGCACCGCTAGCAGCCGCGGCACGCCGTGGCGATATTGAGGCCGTCTGTGCTCTTGTTGAAGAAGCGGGCGCTGACGCTACACTGTCTGGTGACCTCTCGCCACTGGCAGCGGGAGCAATGGCCGGCTGTCTCGCTGTCTGTGGTGAGTTTGTCTCTCGCGGTGCTCAACCGGCAGCAGCGCTCATGGATAGCGGTTTGAGTCTACTTCGAGCAGCATGCGCGGCAGGTGACACTTCCGTCGTCCGACGTCTGCTTGGCGCTTTCAATTCTCATGATCTTAATAGTGATGACTTGCGGTCAGCTCTCCACGCGGCTGCATCGCGTGCTGATGATGATGCTGTCGAGGCATTGTTGGCTTTTGGCCACTCTCATCAGATGAGTGCCGCCTTCCTCTATCCCCTATCTCTCAGCAATGACGCTACAACATCATCAATCTTGCCATGCAAGATGCAAAGCTGCGACTATCTGGTACAATTCCCTGAACCCGGCGATGCCTGCGAGCCTGCGCTACTAGCAGCTTGTCGCGCAGGCGCAACAACTTGTGTTGCAGCGCTGACGCGGCATGCAGAATCGCTGCACGCAGCACTGGACAAAAACCGCCGTTGCGCACTGCACCATGTGGCCGCGTGTGACCAAGCTTTGCTTGTCGAGCGACTCTGCAGCCTCGATGGATCCTTGGTGACCTGTCGCGACGCCTACGGAGCAACATCGCTGCATGCTGCTGCTGCTGCAGGTGCCGGAGCAGCCATAGGGGCGCTGCTCCGCCATGGCGCTGACGCGACATTTGAGGACTCAAAGGGGCGCACTCCGCGTGATATAGCTCTTGAACGGAACCAAGAGCGCGCTGCGGCACAGATTGATGCGATGGCTGATGCGATCGACGACGGTGACTTCGACGAGTGTGCGCGGCTTGCGGATGCCGGGAATTGGCCTGTCGACTGGTGTGCTTTATCAGGCGACACTGCTCTTGTTGCTGCGGCACGTCGTGGCGCTCCCGACGCAGTATCACGCTTACTAGCCTGTGGGGCAACTGTCGATGCGGTGACAGACAATGATGAAACACCTCTTGCTGCTGCGGCCACTGCCGGCCATCTCGACGTCTGCGCAGCGCTTCTTGCTGCAGGTGCCGACCCAACCAAAGTCGCCGACCGATCAGCGAGTCTCCTTGCCGCTGCTGTTGTGGCTGATGAGCCTGAGCTTGTTGATGCGCTCCTGGCGCGAGGTGCTAGCGCACGGCCTGTTACATGCAGAACTGAGCCAACCAGTGCATTTCTAGTTGCTATCGAACTTGGCTCTCGACAAATAGTGGACTCCTTTGTGCAGCGTGCCATTGCAACTGGTGCTCTTGATGTGAATGAGCCCCACGGTGACGCACATGTTAGAGCTCTGCACGCAGCCGCCGCTCGTGGTCGGGCCGATATTGTTCAGAGTCTCCTCAAGGCTGGTGCCCAGGTTGATGTCCTTGATAACAAGGGTAAATCTGCTCTTCACTATGCAGCTGGCCACGACCACGATGACGTGCTGAGAGTCCTTGTGTCGAAAGGGGCTGACGTTCTTCGCAAAGATATGACTGGGACAACCCCTCTTAATGTTGCTATCGCCCAGGGGGCCAAATCTGCAGAGTCTGCTCTTCTAATGGCGGAATCAATGCTACATCCCACCACGTGAAACACTCGACAAATAGTGCTGTGTGAGGAGATATACATCTAAGCGTGGGTCTGGCTCTTTGCCAGTGCCGCGGACCGGGAATCTCCAACGCCCCGGCTGTCCTTGATGTGCAACTGCTATTGTGCGGCTCTACAGGTTCGCTCTTTCTGCCCCTGCGAAAGCAAGTTACGCTACTGACTAGGGTAGATGCAGGTCATTTGCCAACTGACTAAATCCGGCTATGGGCACGGTCGCCCCACACGCACACACGCACACTAAGTTACTACCATTCCCACGTGCATGGCCCTTTTGAGGTGTGACTTCCGCGTCAAACTTGTCGAGCGGCCAATCGACGCTCAGTCGCGTAATAAGTGTTTCTCTCCAAGAGGACAACCTGCCAGACAGTGACGAGCCGACTGCCAGACGCCCGGCCCTTTTGTATGTTGGCGGACTGCCCTACCGTGCGGCATCGGCGCTTAGCTGAGAAAATATTGCCGGGGCGACTCTAGATGTCAGCCGGAGTGTCGCGCCGCCACCGTGGCTCGGGCCTCAGACGCAGCCCGTAGTTGAATCCCAGCTGCCCCGCCCCGAATCCTCTCCTGGGCCCGACTCGGAGGCTGCTCGCCCGACGCTGGGAGGCAAGGGTGAGTTCTCAAGGGTGCATTTGCCGTACTGTTCTGACGCCATCCCCGCCGTCCCAGTCCCCTCCCTCTGAGACAGGAGAATGACAGCCCTGGGGTTCGGGATCCCAGGCATCGGGCAGTCATCCTCCGCCGTTTTCGCCGCGGCGCCACCACTGCCGTCCTCGCCGTCGGGGCCGTCTTCGCGCCGTGCCGTGCCGTCCCGGGCCGTCCGTCGCATTTACGTACTAGTCGCATCTTTCTCCGTGGGGCGGACGGCGCCGTCCGGAATGTCGGGCCGTCGTGGCCATCCGCGGCGTTCGCATGTTCGGCCGCCCGGGCTGCGCGCCATCCTGGCCATCCGAATCAAGTTGGCTATATTTTTCCTACTACTAGTACTAGCCACTAACAGTGAGCCTCAAGCTGTCTGTCACGGTTTGTCAAGTTGCTGGCTAACCAGCCTGTAGTATCTCCTACTCAGGCTTCTATATGATTAATTTAACAACTTAATTTAATAGCACCCGGGCCATCCATCCTGATTTTAATCATGGGAGCCATTCTCGTCGCAAACGCCCTAAATAAAACATCATGATGGGACTACTAATCATGATGATTTCATTAGACTTCTATTCTAGCTTGGTGTGTGTCCTTTCTTTATTAGGTCCAACTTGAAATGATTAGGATATTGCTTCCGAGTCCTTCAAGTTCTGGCAGCGACAATGAAGCGGCGGTCCCGGCAAGCAGCCCGTACCCTCGCTGGCTTCCTCCTAAGCTCCAGTGGGTCCGGGGCCCACCGGCGGGCCGGCGCTACAGCCTGAGCAGCGCGCGGGCACGCGGCAATGCGCGGCCCTTTGCAAGTTATAGTTATATAGATAGCAGAGCTTGAGGATAATCCGAGTCAAGCCTGAGGGAGACCCGGAACATCATATATATATATGCCTTATATACCGTGACCTATTAATCTACCTACGGCTCGGAACTTGAACTAGGATAACCCCAGGGGTTATTAACCCCAATTGCGGCCCGGGGTCAGTAACCCGGGTAAATACCCGTCACTACGGGTTACTATTAACCTCAGGACCTTATTGAGGGGTAGGGGAGGGGGGGCCCATGGACATGCCCTGGTACTTGCCTTGGCGCACCTGCACGTATCCAAAGGCGCAACGGGCTGCTTGCGCCCATCCGCTCGCCCGGAGGGATCTTTTTCGCTAATCTCACTAAACGGGTTTCGATTGTTAAACTCGTTTAGCAATTAAGTACCGAGTTATTGACCGGGTTATTAACCCCGGATCTCCTTCGAGGGGTAATTATAGGTTAATAACGGGTAATTAACAGGTTACTTACATTCCTAGCCTCTGAGAACTTGAAATTATCAGTAGTACCAGTGACGGATTACTTCTAGTATATTCATAAACGCACGCGCAAATTACACGCAAAATACGGCGTAATTTGAGTTGACGGGGGAAAGCTTCTCACAGCTCTTCTCACCGTGACGTAAAAAATGCCGTGCTGCGTACCTGCACCCTAGCCATGACCTCCAGTGCCGCCGCCCTGGGGCTGGGGAGCGGACCTCAGAGGAAACCCGGCTTTTGTGTATGCTCGTAGTCTGCTTAACAGATAGTCAGTCTGAAGGCACTTCAACTTGAGATTGAACCAGCCTGAGAAGAAGCGTACATGGAGGACGCTCTTCTAGTCCCCGGGCCCGTTCTTCGTGGCTACCGAGCGAGCACTGCATAACAGAAGCGAGGAATCTGCCCTGAACCAAAGTTTGCTTCTGCGACCGGCACTTGGTGAACTTGATTTGTCTCCTCAACGGTGACAGTAGTGAAGCCTCAAGTCAACCACAGTACATGTAAATTACTGCACCATGCACGCGGCGGAGTCGCCTGAACCCGCCTTGCCGTAGCGTTCGGTGAGCCTGGGAACTGCATTCTTCCTCGTATTCCATTCATAGAAAAACCACGCGTCGCCCGCATCCCGGCCAGCGACCGAAGAGCCTCCGAGAACGCTTACCTCCAACAAGGCCAATTGAAGCTTGAAGCCCTCGTTTGGATTGGCCTGGGGACGCATGCGATTGATGTGATGGAACGCAACGTGAAGCGGCACGTGGTGCGAGACCATAAGGTGCACGATAGCCAGCGCCACCGAGCGCGACGAACCGGCTATACAGTGCACGAGGCAGCGGCCGCCAACGCGTTCAACCCTCTGAAGAAAATTTGCTGCGACCTCGAAGCAGGACATGATCGGCGCGTCCGGTGCGTCCATCAGTGGAATCTTGTGATAGATGAACGCGTCAGGGTGATAATTAGGCAGCTGCTTGCACGTGTTCAACACGTGTGTTATGCCAATGCCCTCGAGCCGCCGGCGGTCCATCGCGTCTTCTCGGCACCCTAGCACCAAGTGGTGTGTGACGATCGTATGCCTGCGAATATCATCAGGCACAGAAAAGAACTTGGGGAGGCCCTGCGACGAGAAGTTCCCGTTCGCTACGCGAGGCCCGCGGCGCGCGTGTATTCGCGCCTGTGCTACTGACACGATGCGACATTCGGCGTCCTCGTCGATGTGAGGTGCCACCTCCAGGTCTGTCGATTCTACACGCTCACGCCGTCTGCGACCCGCGTCGGAGAAGGCTCGGGATGCGACAATCATTGTCTTGACCCGCCGCAGCTTCCGCCTTGCCTGCTGTCGCGCAAGCTCCGATCGTGCCGCGGGGCTCCGGTCAAACGAAGAACGACCACTCATTTCGCCGCGCGAGTGGCGAGACGGCCGCCCGCCATTGGTGGTGGTGATCATGAGCTCATGTCACAGGCTGGAGGTTTTGGGGAATAACCTCGAGGGGCAGCGATGACACCAGTCTAGTCTGCCTCAGAGTGTTTGTCGCCAATGGTCCGCAAAAACTAATATATTACGGGGGTTTGTTTAACATGCGCCGGCAAGATGTGTCGCGAGTTATCCGATCTGAAAGATACCACGGTACTTTTTACCTTTTGCGTTGAGCTGCGCCCAGACAGGCGCCATGGGTCAGGTGCTAGGCCGCGCCCCGCTCCTGCCAGTGGCCCGGCATTATGTAAACGGTCTGCGAACCAGTGTCGAGTTCCCCCCCTCTCCGTTCGCCGACACACATGCGCGCGTGCCGACTCGTTACCTGCCGCAGTCCCAAGCGCGAGCGTGCACCACTTATGGGATGCGTTCAACGATATTGCAGAGGGCATGGGCCTCACATCCGATGAAACTTGCGAGATCTTGCGCGTTTGTCTCAAGGACGTACTTGGCTATGCAGAGAAAAAGCTAGACGCACTCTCGCGAAGCCTTTTCGTCGCCCTCGATGACGACCAAAACGAGCTCATCGACGCTCTTGAATTTCTAGCAGCGCTGGGTGCCCTTTCTGGCATGTCACAAGAGCAGAAAATTACCTTTATTTTTGGTATCTTTGACTTTGATGAGTCGGGCGTGCTCACAGTAGACGAGACAATCCTAGCGTTGCGATCGACTCTCTCGGGACTTTGCAAACTAAGCGGCCTTGAGCTGCCCCCTGAGACGGAGATCGAGCGCGTCGCTGTTGGCGCGTTTGCCGGCGTGCGTGACATCGAGGGGTCGACGATCAGCAAGATAGACTTCGCAACATACTGTACCATAACACCCGAGATAACGTCTTGGATCGACTTCTACGGTGATATATGCGAGACGGCAAAGCCGGCAGCTCCGCTCGGTGACAGGGCGGTCGATCGGTTCATCGAAGCACTGGCGGCACCGCCTGTACGCGATATGGGGCACCTCCTAGCGAAAGATATGGAAAGCGGTCCAACGGTGTTACTTGAGTTGGAGGATGCGGCAGCAGCGGCACAGGCCGACGGCGTACCGCCAGTGGAGGTAACACGACCGCAACCGCCATGGCTCGCAACCACAGCATTTCTGGAGCCGACTGATTGCCCGGCTGAAGTTGCGGCCTTACCCGCGGAGGGTCTGCAGCTCGAGCACCTCTTCGGCTTCAATGCCCAGCGGCGTCAGCATGCGTTCTACGCTGCACGCGGCGAGCTGGTCTACCCAGCGGGCACTGTCGGCGTTGTCCTAGACTGCGCCTCCGGTACACAACGACACGCTCAGCACCACGCAGATTGTGTCGAGTGCTTACGTGTGCACCACGCCGAGGGGGACACATGGGTTGCGACCGGCGAGCTGGGTGCGCGCCCGAAGGTCTTTGTATGGTCCGCCACAACGCTCGACGTTCTGGCAATAATCCGCGGGGTGCACCGTGTTGGTGTGCTCCACGTCGCATTTTCGGGCGACGGTGTCTTGTTGGCGACAGTCGGCGCGCCACACGAGGGCGTTGCCGATCGTCCCGCTGCGCAGCTTGTGGCTATATACGACTGGCGCGCAACGCTTCTACTGTTTGCCGCCGATGTTCCAGCAGCCACACTTGTTCTTGACGCGCGTTTCGTCCATGGCCGTGACCTCGCTACCTGCGGCGTCAACCACGTCCAATTCTGGCGCGTGCGCATGGACGTCAGTGGCGCTGACGTAGCCCCTGGCGATAAGGGGGACGCTAGTGAAGAAGCTGCCACCAGAATTGACACGTTTCGCGCTGAGCGCGGCCTACTCTGCCGGAAAGCACCGCCGCAGCCCTTCCTAGCAGTCGCGGGCACCGGCGCGCACGTTGTAGTCGGCGCCGCAAGTGGCCACCTCCTGCTCTTCGTCGGCCGAACGTGTGTCCAGGCAATCAAGGCACATGCGGGCGCAGTTACATCACTCCACACAGTCGAAAGCGGAGGTATCCAAGGCCTGTGCTCGGCGTCGACTGACGGTCACATCCAGCTCTGGACGGCAACTGCGGATGGTCTCGATGCTGGTTCAAGTATCGACGCGGCTGCACTCGGCGCCCGCGATCCATGTGTGCTAGCAGTCTGCTGGGATGCGGCGCGGGATCGCTTGGCAGTTACAACAGCCGGCGGCGAGATCTTTGAGGCAGCGGCAACTGATGGCCGCGCCTTGCACGACGGCCAGCCCGTTGCAGCCGGCCACGCAGAGCGGCGACTCTGCGGCCTGGCGCCGCACCCATCACAGTCACACATTGCGACATGTGGCGACGACAAGGCCGTTGTCATCTGGGACTGCGAGGCGAGACGACCAGTGCGGTCTTGTATTCTTGACACAATTGCACGGTGCTGTGCCTTCTCGCCTGACGGCAGACACCTGGCGGTGGGACTAGGCGGTGTCGACCGGCGCGGGCGCCGGCAGCGCAAGGACGGTGCGTTCGTCGTCCTGGACACAGCCACGCTGGGTGTCGTACACGAAGCACGGGACGCAAGACTGCCATTGACCTGCTGTGCCTTCTCGCCTGACGGCCGCGCGCTCGCTTTTGGCGCGGACGACCGCGCACTCTACGTCTACGATGCGGGTGATTTTGCTGCAACGACAAAGTGCCGCGGTCACCGTGGCCGTGTGTGCCATATCGATTGGAGTTCCGACGCGCAGCTCATTCAGTCTTGCGACGACGCGGGTGAATTACTCTTTTGGGAGGCCGATTCGGGCGAGCCACGCGCGCCACGTCTTGTACGAGATGCGGCATGGGCAACGCAGTCGTGCATATTCGGCTGGCCGCTCCGTGGGTGCTGGGGCGAGGATGGTAACGGCAGTGGCGGCAACCTGGCGCCGCTGACGGCCTGCGCGCGCCTACCGGCTGATGCCGGCGGCCATCTCACAGCGCGCGACCCGCGCATGTCTCATTACCGGGCTAAGTCACGTCTCGCATCGCGTCGCATCGCGTCGCATCGGTCCATTTGATCCAGCCCTGAGGTCACGGAGAGAACTGGGGGCGGAGGGGGCGCGTGGGTGATTCAAACTGCGCGACGTGGACCCGCAGGCTGCGGTTGATGCGCATGGTCGCGTGCGTCTCTGGCGGTACCCCGTCGCCGCTAAAGGCGCGGTCCCTCGCGACTCATACGCGCATGCAGCGCCCGGGGGTTCCATTGCCTGGTCAGCTGACGGCACGCGACTCTTCTCGACGTCGCGTGGCGACGGTTGTTTGGCTGTCTGGAGCCTGGAGGCAGACACGCTGCCACCAGATGAGGCTACGGTGGCACCAGACGATGACGGCGTCGACCGATGCGAGTACGCATGCGGCCGTGCTCTTGATGGCGACCCCGCAGTCGAACGCGCAGCGCAATTTGACCAGGGCGCGATCTTTCGTATGGAGGAAAAAGGGCGCGACGAGGACTACGCACCCCTACTCCCGTGGCAGCGAACAGTCGTCGCCCCGTCTCGGCCGCCAACCGAAGATCTAAGCCTACCGTCAGACCGACTCGAGCTGGAGTGGGTTCATGGTGCGCGATGTCATGACATCCGTGGCGCAGTACGGTACACGGCTGCACGTGACGGCGCCCGCGAAATTGTATATGCGGCGGCGCGCCTCTTGGTATGCCTAGCGCCGGGACCCCGGGCGCAAAGGTATTTCACTGAACATCCGGCCGACGTCGTCGGCGTTGCTACGCACCCCGAGACCGGTGTTGTGGCGACAGGTGACGCGCGGGTGCGACCTGCCGTTATGGTCTGGGACATTGGGTCCTTGGCGTGTCGTGCGTGCCTCCGAGGGCACCATCGGCGCGCAGTTCCCCTCCTGGCATTTTCGCCGGCTCAAGGTGGTCGCTACCTGGCAACCGTCGGCTGCGATGACCTTCATCGCGCTGTCGTCTATGACTGGGCTGTTGGAGCGGTCGCAGCCGTGACACCAACGCATCAAGAGAAGCCATTGGCGCTGGTGTTCAATCGCGCAGGCGCGGGCTTCGGCGGTGGGGTTGGCTTTGCGCTCGGTGGCCGCGGCGTGCTGGCAGTGTGGACGTGCACAGGCCAAAGTGCGGCGCGTGAGCCCGTGCGCCTGGGTTCGCGTGGGTCCGTCCAAGCTACGCTCTGTCTGGCCTGGCAGGGGTCTAGCCTGGTGGCTGGCCAGGCAGATGGATCGCTATATCGCTTTTCCGGCCGTATGCTTGACCGCGTGGTGACTGCGCACCAGGGCGCAGTTAACGACGTCTGCGCGGCAGTTGACGGTCTCTGCACTGGTGGCGCTGATGGGCTTGTCAAGCTCTGGAATCTTCAGCTCGAATGTATTCTAGATGTGGACCTGGCGCTATTGGGGTCTCTCGACGCCCACGTTCGTGCGGTAGACTGGGACAGCGACCGCGGCCGTGTCGCGGTCGGCACGCGTGGCGCCGAGGTCTGGGAGCTCGACGCGACAGAGGGACGGAGCCTCCACGCAGGCGGCGCGCTCTGTTGTGGCCACTTTGGCGGCCACTTTGGCGGTGAGCTTTGGGCACTCGATGCGCATCCAACGCTGCCGCAATTCGCGACGGCTGGTGACGACCGCATGCTGCGTATTTGGTCTCTCTTTGACCGGCGTCAAGTCCGATGTGCTCAGCTTGAGATGATGGCGCGAGCGCTGGCGTACGATCCGGAGGGCCAGCGCTTTGCAGTCGGTTTCGGCGCACCGGTCCCAACAGCGACCAAGCAGTTTGACGGCAAGATTGTGATCATGAGTGCGGACGACTTTGCCGTCGTACATGAGGCGCGTGA
>JACLAA010007444.1_pt1 | contig 17085 bp, 11 predicted proteins | sample 8027891 | NCBI WGS metagenome assembly JACLAA01 (sample SAMN15724900, study PRJNA655200) | protist metagenome | isolation source: fluorescence activated cell sorting (FACS) single amplified genomes of... | place: Spain: Blaines Bay Microbial Observatory, Mediterranean Sea | collected 2016-01-19 | reverse complement strand
AGCGACGGATTTTGTGCAGCAACTGGTGCCAGAGTCGGAGAAGGCGATTGCGAGGCACGCTGCGCACGAAGCGGAGGAGACGGGGATGCGAGATGCGCTGTTTTTGATGATTACGGCCATTTTTTGCGTGTATGCGGTCTCGAAAGTGCCCGGCGGGTCTCCAGTGGTTGGTTTTTTGCTCGGAGGGGCGTTGATTGGCCCGTACGCGACTGGAATTATCACGCACGTCTCGCAAGTGAAAGTGCTCGCGGAATTTGGGGTTATTTTCTTGCTCTTTAACATCGGTTTGGAATTATCGTACGACCGTTTGGTGTCCATGGCGAAATTTATTTTTGGGATGGGCGCGTTGCAAGTGATCATATCGACGTTGGCGATTGCCTCGTTTGGCGTCGCTTTGGGTGGGTTGACGTTACCGGCGGCGTTGTGCGTCGGGGTGGCGTTGGCGTTTTCGAGTACCGCCGTGGCGTTGCAAGTTTTGCAAGATTCCGGGGAATCACAAACGAGACACGGGAGAGCGACGTTTTCAGTGCTGTTGTTTCAAGATTTGTCCGTGGTGATGGTGTTTATGCTCGTGCCGTTGTTAGCCGGACCGGATGCGAGCAACGTCGGCGCGATTGCGTTGGCCTTGTGTAAAGCGGTGGCGAAGACAGTCGTGGCGGTTGTCGGTATTATTTTTGCCGGTCGCGCGGTTTTAAAACCAGTATATAATCGAATTGCGAGTATATCCGAAGAAATCATGCTGGCGTTGACGTTGACGTGCGCTTTAGGGACGGCGTTGTTGACGCAATCGCTCGGTTTGAGCATGGCGCTCGGCGCGTTTCTCGCCGGTTTGCTCTTGGCAGAAACGGAGTTTCATTTACAAGTCGAAGCGGATATCGCACCCTTTCGCGGTTTACTCTTGGGATTGTTCTTCATGACGGTCGGGATGACCATCGATCCGCGTTTGTTAGTCTCTTCGCTTTGGGAGATTCTCGCCATTGTCGTGTGCTTGGTACTCGGGAAACTCGGGGTTATTTTCGCCATCGGCCCGATTTTCAACGTCTCGCGTTTGAATTGTTTTCGAGCGGGATTGTACATCGCGCCAGGAGGCGAATTTGCGTTCGTGACGTTCGCAGAAGCCATGCGAGTCGGTTTATTAAGCACGACGTTAATCGCGAAAGTATCCCTGGCGGTTTCGATTTCCATGGCGATTACGCCGTACCTCGCCATTTTAGGACAACGAATGGCCAAGATGAAAAAAGCGGGGACGCCGCAAGCGACGACGATCGCTGCGCAAGTCGAAGGTCAAGTCGAAGAGTTGAGTGGACACGTGATTGTTGGTGGTTACGCGCGCATGGGCCAAATTATTGGCGAAGTGTTATCGGAAGCTAACGTACCTTTTGTCGCTTTAGATACCAACGCGGACAACGTGAGAATCGGGAGGAAGAGCTCCAAGACGGTGTTTTTTGGTGACGTCTCTTCAAAGACAGTTTTAGAAGCCGTTCGCGCGGATACGGCGGCGGCGGTCGTCTTGACGACGACGAATGAATTCGCCGTCGCGACTTTACGCAGAGAGTATCCGCACATCGACGTGTACGTTCGCGCGAAGGACGTCCAATCTGGATTGAGGCTCGAGAAAGCGGGCGTGAAGGTGGTGGTGGACGAAACGTTAGGGCCAGCGCTTTTACTCGCCGAACGCGTCATGCTTAAAAAAGCATCGATGAGTACACAAGAGGTGAAGTCACAGTTGGCCAAATATCGCAAGAAGCACGGTTGGCAAACGATGAGCTATGAGGAGTTCGAGGAGCAAATTTTGAACATTCAAAGCCCGGTTCCGCCGATGCCTCCTGGTACAACAGTTTAATACATTTTACACGAGAGAGTGAGAGAAAGAGAGAGAAAGTGAGAAAGAGCATTCAAACAGAATATAATAATGTATTGTAGACAGTGAAGAGGAATAATAATAATAATAATATACCGGTATATTGAATACGCGAATTTGTTGCTTCACTTTAAACGTGTCTTCGACCAACGCTCGAGCTGAAAAGCGGGGTGCCTTTACTATTCTTCTTCTTTTTTCCACCATTCGTCGTCGTCGTCGTCGTCACCATCTCTTCGTTGCTTTTAGAAAGCGCGGAGTCAAAATCTATGTGTTCCATGTATGCGGGTTGCGCCCAATTTGGAGACTTTGACGCCGACATTGTGGCCGGTTCACCGAGCGAGGGGAACGCAGACGTCGAGGACGCGTCTGGCGCGAGCGAAGGCATATCATGAAAGCGAGCGCCAAATCCAAACTTTGCCACGTTGGCAAAGTTCTGCTGCTGTTGCTGCTGTTGCTGCTGGTGTGGAGAAGACGAGAAGATATCATCCATTTCCTTCTCGTTTACGTCATTTTCATGTCCAAGCTTTGGCATTCGGTGTAAAATATCCCGAGCGAAAACCATCTCCTTTTCTACCCTTTCTTTCTCGAGTTTGCGCTCTTTCTCTCTCTCTTTCTTGTCTTCTTTTTTCTTCTTCGCTTCGTCCATTTTCCTGCGCGCGGCTCTTTTGATTATTTGTTCACACTTGTTCAGCGTCTCTCGGTCGCAAATCTCCCGCAAATCTCCTTCGCAGACGAGCAGTTCGGTCGTTTTCGAGTAATGACGCCATTGCGGGTTTCGATTTCGAATCGCATCGTCCACGATTGTCTTTTCAATCTCGAGCAAATTGACTTTAATTTTCCTCGGAATTCGCGAAAAATCGTCACCGTGGGCACTTAATATTGCCTTCATACACACCGGGTGTAAGACGACTTTTTCCGATATGGACGATTGATAAAAATAATATTTCTTGGACGCGTCGATACTCGACGCCGCCGACGCGTCTTTTTCTTCTTTCTCTTCTACTTCGGCATCGTCATCATCATCATCCGAGAACTCACCCCGCGTGAAGGCTGAAGCACCCACCACTTCAGAAGACCCTTTCGTCGACGTTGTCGTTTTCGACTGTTTCGTTGCCCAATTCATCTTACCCGCGAGCGGAGAAGCGGCGGCTTTTTTCATCATCGAAGGCCACGCCGATTCAATTTTCAAAGTCTTTTCCGCCGTCTCCATCGCCGCACGCGTCTTTTCGATCGCGTTGCACAAGGCAAAAGGAGCATTGCTACCACTATTTCTACTGCTACTACTACCACCGCATTTTTCGTAAAACATATTGTACCGTTTCTTCGCGCTTTCGGCCGCGACAAAACAATATAAAGTCGAGTCTCTATCTAGGTGTTTTGCATTCTCACTCGCTTCTCGTTCTAAAGCTTCCACCTCTTCCTCGGACAAAACTTTCACTTCATCGATCGATATCGTCGTGTATTTACTGTAACGATCGCACGCGAAATCCGCATCCGCTTTTGCTCTCGGCCACAGGCTGCTGCTGCTACCGCTGACACTTTTCTTACCATCTACGCACCTTCTCGTCGCGAGCGAATCCCTATCTCTCTCGAACAACTCAAACGTCAATCGATCGCCTACTTTACAATCGTCATCCGTTGCCGTACCATTACTACTATTCGGGGTTCTCAACACGCAACTCCTCAAATCCGCATCCACGAACGGCATTTCCAAGCAGACTGGACACACGGACGAGATTTCAAACTCTCGATTTCTCGCGACGAGTTCTTGCGCGCACGCGGAACACACCACGTGCCCACACGGGTTCACGACTGGAAATTTGGGCGGATCCTCAAGACAAATAGGACACCGAATTCGGCCTTTATCTCCCGGTTCGCCTTTATTGATGATTTCTAATCGAACGATATCTTCCAGCGGTAACGTTTTATCCGCGTTTTGTAGGCATTCTTTTAACGCGGAGCTCGTGTTTAGGCAGAGAAACTTACAGTTCGCGCTAAGGAAAATGTTCGACGAGAATTTCTCTCTGTTGTTTTTAGATATCTCGTTGTTGTTGTTGTTGTTGTTGTTGTTGTTCGTTTTCTTTCGTCTCTGGTTCTGCTGCTGCTGCTGCTGGTTCGTCGTTTTACTGCTGCTCTTATTCATCGTCTCTTAATAGTATTATTACTGCTACTACTCCCACCACAACTCCTCCTCCTCGTCTTCGTAAAGGAGGAAGGAGGATTAGGGAAACCAAGCAAAGCTCTGAAGTTCGTTGTCGTGTTTTCGTGTGTTTTCGTGTCTTTGAAAGGAGAGGAAAATTTTATGTTTAGGGTCTCAAAATTCAGGAGATTCTTATTCCTTTTTCTTTCTTTCTAACGAACACCAAAAAGCTTGACCTTCTTGGACCGTTTGATCGAAGTCTTTGTCACTCTTCTCTTTCTATATACGCGAGAGAGAGAGAGTAAAAAGTCAAAGAAGCACTCGAGAGAGTTTAGAGACGAAAAAGTAACACAGTTATATATACATAATATATACATAATGGGATTCGTCGCGATCCAAGCGCCTCGGTGCCAAATCTGCACGAAATCCGTGTACCAGGCGGAACAAATCCTCCACGACGAAAAGCCGTATCACAAATCGTGTTTCAAATGCGCGAAATGCAAGTGCCAACTGACCGCGCTGAACTTTGCCGCGTTCGATGGGAAGTTGTTTTGTAAGACGCACTTTAAGGAGCTGTTAGCGAACGCGGGGGGGAAGTACGACGTCGCGTTTCAAAACGATGATGATGAGAAGGAGGGGACGACGGATGATGAAAAGAAAGGAGAGGGCAAAGGGTCGGGGAAATCGAAGAAAGAGGACCACGGCAAAGCGAAAGCCGGCGAGGGGGAGAAGAAGAAAGCGAACGTGAAAACGATGGCGGCGAAAACGAACGCGTCGACACCGGCGTCGTCGGTGGGTGAGAAAGATACGAGTAAAGATGGGTGCGTGTGTTGCGAGAGAACGGTGTACGCCGCCGAGGCGGTGAACGTCGTCGTCGGGAACAAGAAAGTACACAAGCGGTGTTTTAAATGTTCCGAATGCTTGGTGACGCTGTCGCTGAACACGTTCGTGTTCGATAAAGAGACGGCAAAGTTGTATTGCAAGACGCACACGCCAAAAATGAAAGCGCACGTACGGTTTGACGGCGTGTACGGGTTGCAAAAAGCCGAGACGAAGGTGTCGCATTTGGGCGGGAGACAAGTGATGCCAAAGGTGGAGCAGGCGCCAAAAGTGACGATCGATGCAATCGTTGGGCACGCGCAGCCGGATTTGAGAAGCTTTTCGGTCGGGAGAAACGTTATGCCCGGGAACGAACCGAAGTTGGTGACTATGAAAAATAATAATAGTAATAACAAGGAGAACAAGGCGGAAAAGAAACCGGAACCGGTCGATTACACGTCGCCGAGCGCGACGCCTTCGAGCACGAAGAAGGCAGAGAAGGAGAAGAAAGTGTTCACGTTGGAGACGCCACCGTTAACCGCGTCGGTGGAAAAGAAAAAGAAAGCTGAGCAGCAGCAGCAACAACAACAAAAGAGCGGTGCTTTGGAGGAGAAGAAGCAACAGCAACAGGAGGCGCAGAAACGAGCGGAGAAGACGTCGCACGAAATGTCCATAAAGAAATCGAGGTCGGGGTCTCGATCGCCGAGCGAATCGTTAACATCGGCTGGGTCCGAAGAAATTGCAAAGAAACAGTTGATTGAAGCGCTTTCTGGCGTGTCCATCAAGGAGGAAGAACAGAAAAAAGAGAAGACGACCAAAATGGTCGAGGCGTCCTCGATTCCACTCGCGGCGACGAGCACGCCCGATTATTCATCGAAAGAGAAAGAGGAAAAAGGAGTAGCAGCAGGAACAGGTACGCCGATAACGCCGGCGGCCGACAATATGGACAAGAAGGGAGGAGATCCCTACGTCGGCATGACGAAATCTCAAATCAAGAAAGCAAAAGAGCGCGAAAAGATGCGCGCAAAAGAGCAACTGAAATACGAAAAAGATCTCGAGAAGAAGGCAAAAGAACTCGAAATGCGCAAGAGAAGACAAGAAGCTTTAGCCTCCGCGTCGGCGTCGAGTTTATCCGCATCAGTTCCGAAAGCGGATCCAGCAAGTGAACCCGTGAAGGTGCAGGAAATAGTCGAACAGATTGAACCGCCGCTGCCGCCGCCGCCTGAACCGAGTAATTTTTACCTCATTAAACCTCCGGGTGCGAAGACGTCTCCAGATAGCGGAGAGTTGCAATCAAAAGGATACGAATTAGACAACGAGGGGAAGGTCGTTCAATCGACATCGTTTTCCGGATCCGAGTCCAAGGAGAAACTAACCAGGAAGAAGAAAGAGAAGAAAACGCCGGCGGAGAAGTTTTTACCGGCAAAATCAGAGGTGAGCATGAGCGAAGAAGGCTCGAAGATGTCCAAGACGCCGTCGAAAATACCGACTAGTATCATCCCGCCTGAGGCAACGATAGATGGAAAAGTTGGAACTGACGCCGAGCTCATCAGTCCGAAGGGGGAGAACAAAGTTTCGCCTCGAAGATCCATCGGCCACATTGCGCCGGAGCCGATTTCATCGCCAACTCTGACCGCTCCGTCCGCAGAAGTCATCTCTAACTCTCCTGGTACTAACGCGAAGAAAGAAGAAAAGAAGCAAAAGTTAAAGCCGCGAGAAGCGGTCGCTCTGGAGGAAAAATCAAAGCTCGAAAGCGCGCAAGTGTATTCGTTCAAGGAGCTTCAAGCGTCCGGATTCGCGTTTGACGACGAAAACGAGATTGTGCAATCCGATAACGACTCGGACTCGTACATGTCCGAGTCGGACGGTGCTACTCCGCGAATGGCGCAGGTACGCGAAGGACACCAGACGACGCCGTCAACTTTGAACATTACCTCTACCACCCCATTTTCAAACTGATGAGAGAGAGAGAGAGAGAGAGTTACGCGATGGAGTTTCAAAAATTTATACATACAAAAAGAATGCGCGCGCTCGCACATTTGATTGCTTTGATAGTTTTATTGTTACTGTATATATTCATTATTGTTATTATATATTTATTATCTGTGTCGATATATTTATATTACGTACCCTATGCTGTTGTGTATTAGTACCTAGGTATATATAAAAGTATGAATGAAGTCTCTCACGTTTCTTCTTCTTCTTCTCTCTCTCTTTCTTTCTCTCTAAATTTCTTAATTTCCATCTCTCACTGGGTCAAAAAACGGATGCTTCTGCGCCTCCTTCGCGGTAATTCTCTCCTGGTGATCGTATCGCAACAACTTATCCAAGAAATCGATCGCCTCTGGCGTCACCAGATGTTGATTGTCCGCGTTCACAAACTTACTCCACGGCTTCCTCGAGTGTCTTCCGACCAACGCCTCCAAGTGCGGATCCAACTCAATCCTGTACTTATTCAAATACGCGTGTAATTCTTGCGTCCCCAAAACCTTCGCAATTCTGACCAGCTGATCGTAATTGTCGTGGCCGTTAAAAAACGGTTCTTTGCGGAAAATCATCCCGGCGAACACGCACCCCAACGACCACAAATCCAAAGCGTAATCGTAATCCTGTAAATCCACCAATAACTCCGGCCCTTTAAAATATCGACTCGCCACTCTCACGTTATATTCTTTCCCGGCGTGATAAAACTCCGCCAACCCCCAATCTATCAACCTTAACTGTCTCTTCTCGTGGTCAATCATAATGTTGTGCGGCTTCACGTCTCGGTGCATGATCCCTTGCGAGTGCGAAAAATCCAACGCCTTCAAAAGTTCCATCAAATAAAAACGAATGTCGTAATCCGTCAAGTTTGGATATAAAACCTTGAAATCCGTGTTGTTCACGTACTCGAAGACCAAACTCGGCGTTTTCGACTGCGGTTCTCTCACCACGTCCAGAAGTGATATGATGTTTATGCCGCCGGCCAAGTTTTGCAAGATTTTAATCTCCCTCTTGATCTTCTTCTTCTTCACTGGTTTCAAAATCTTAATGATGCACTTCTGATCGACCGCTTGCGCTCGAACGCCTTCAAACACCTCCGAGTACTTCCCTCTGCCGACTTTTCGGACGACCTCGTAGTCATCTTGCTCTCCCCAGGAGACTTGTAAGTTTTCGTAGTCCCAATACTCTTTCGGTTTTTTATCGTTCACGTCTGTGTAGACGGCGGATTTGGAGACGACGTTATCGCGGCGGATCGCTTTCCCGATTCGTTGCGACATTATTATTATATTTATCGTATCGTCTCTCGCTCTCTCGCTCTGTTCTACTTCTATCTACCTCTGCGCCTCTCTTTTTCTCTTTTATTAAAGCGCACAATAACACTCTCTCCTCCTTCCGGGGAGGCAAAATCTCTGAAGAAAAAGAAGAGATTCAAGAGAATTGTCCAAAACGAAGCGACCTTTTTTCGCGAGATTTTAATTAAAGAGTTTCACCTTTTAAAGCAAAAAGAAGTTCCTCAGAGTACGCACATTCGCGAACACACCGTGAGCACTCAAAACACCCAAACGACATACATTTCGCGCGCTCGATTGGTACGACGCGCTCTGTCGTTCATCTTCTCTGCGCTCACTTTCTGTGCGTTCGCCCACGGCTGCGCTGTGTACCAGAAGAAATTTTCTGGGGGAAGACATTTCCGCTGTCGATCGCATCTTCGTTTCTGTATCGCACGTGCGACGCGCGCAGTCATCTCGCCTTGACGAAGTTCCCAACTTTCTCGAGAGACGAAGCGCGTCGCAATCGGTGTTATTAACCATCTTTCGTAATTCGGATATTGATGCGTATCGCGCGTGCGGTGAATAGAGCATCGGGAAACTTGCTTTTATTTTGAATCTTGCGTGGTCTCAGGAGGGTGCCTACTTACGAGTTTCTTTTCTGCTTTTTAGGAACAAAATGCCTTTACGGGATAGTACAAATACACAGACGCGAAACCCTGGAAGGGATGTGAAAGACGTTGTCGGAAGTCAAGCTGGTGGAGCAGCTATTCAGTTTTACTGCACGCTCGTGTCGCATGGCAACGTGCGACCTGTGCGGAAAGCCTGGTGTCCCAAGTGTTCTCCAGAGAGCTTTTGTTTCGCAGCTGGACACAGAAAGAGGAAAGAAAGAACAATGAGAGATGAATGTCCGGACTGTTCTCCGCAACTATTTTGTTCCCGAGTAGAGCACGGGAACAATTTTGACGAACCAATATATAAATACAAGTGTTGTAAGTGCCAAGATGTGAGGAAAGTTTTCAAGCACGACACAACAAAAATAATAAAGTCAAACAAAGAAAGGACAACAAGACTCATCGAGGCCACAGAAAAGGAATATGAGAAACTCTGCGGAGGCAAAAGGAAGAAATCGGAAGAAAAACCCGTACCGGAACCTCGTGCGGAACCACCTAAGTCATTTCAGGCTAGAGGGACGTTTGCAAGAATTATGCAAAATACTAATAAAAAAAAAACGGAGCTTGGATGTTTCGAAGTCGGTAGGATGCAAACTGGCATCTCTAAGGAAGACGAAGATCTAGCGCGAGCGATTGAGGCATCGATGGTAGAACAAGTACCCGAACAAAGTAGAAGCTTGAACTCGTTTATGTGCCCCAAGTGCCCGAAATCCGGAGGTTCCGAAGCTTGCCCCAAATGTTCTCCTCTAAACTTCTGTTTTCTCACGGAACACGGCAACTCGAGCGATGATGCGATGTCTAAAGATATGTGTCCTAAATGTTCCCCGCACAACTTTTGTAGAGACGCTCGACACGGCAACTCAGAGGAGAGTCCGGCGCATAAGAGTTCGTGTGTGAAATGCTCGCCTGAATATTTTGGATGTATGGAAGATCCGAAAGCGTTTCGTAACCCGGGAAACACGAAAGCTTGATAGGAGTGCTATATTTTAAATTAACCTCCCCTCACCGAACCTTCGGGGTCTTCAGTTGTGTTGTTGCGGAAAGTCGTGTTCCCACTTAGTTCTCAAGAAAAAATTTCCTCACTTTTCAATTCCCCTAACTAACACTGAAAGCTTTACGAAACACAAATGCGGTCCTCCTCCGCCTTTGAAGATCTCGACGACGACGACGACACCATCGTCCGGTTTAAAATCGCGCGCTCGAAGCGTCCAAAGACTGTTTTTGCTTCCTCGTCGTCTTTTTTTAAGGACGATTTCTTTGCGTTGCAACTCTCCGAAAACGAGAACGAGACCGTCGCGCTCGGGGAAACCGCCCGATGGTTGATTTCCGCGCAGAATGCGAACGACGACGACAACAACAGAAGGGTGGCGACGAAGACGAGAATAAAAGCAGAGGTACTCGTGGGGAACAAAACTCGTTTCTCGCAAAAGAGGAGAGGCGTCTCGTCGGCATCGATACAACAAGGAGGGGCAACAAGTTTCATCCTCTTGGACGAGATTGGAGATGGAAAAACAACAGAAGCAACAAGTTGTTCGTTGAAACCGTCCGAGTCTCGCGAGGCGGAGGTACACTTTTCGGCGAAGCATCTCGGGGAGCACACGTTGAAATGCACGGCGGAATACGTGGATTGCCCGTACGACGAACGGTCAGCGGTCGCGATTATGAACGTCGCCGGGGAGAATACCGTGTACGATGTCGGGGAGAGGAAGCGCGCGGTGAGTTATTTTTCATTCGACGTGACGAATCCGTTACACGTGAGGACGAAGACGCGACGGGTGTTTACTAGGAGTAGAAGTGAAGATAGCGATAATAATAGTGCGAGTAGTAGTAAAGAGAAGGTGTTTTTAGAGGCGACGATTGAGAACGTGGATAAAGCGGCGGCGAGATTAATCACGAAAGTGCATTTAATCGTGGACGAGAGACGGCACGCATCGACGGCGCTGTTCCCGGAGATAGCAGACGAAGAAACGTTGTTTGACGTAGGGAACAACAAGAATCAAATATATTTACAGAAAGGCGGTGGCGCCGCGCATTTTTTGTTCGAGTTAACAGAAACCGACGAGTGGGGAGTGTCGTCGTCGATGACGACGACGTCAACGAGCGGTAAAGACGAACTCGGTACGCTCGAAATCTGTTGGCTCGGGAGTACGGGTGAACCCGGAAGACTTCAAACGCAACCGATATTAGCGCCGAAACCGAGCGATACGACGCCGCCGCAGATCATGCGAGGCACGAGTCTTGGCGGCGGCGGCGACTACAGTCGGCCGATATTAAGGACTACGGTTGAGATTTTGAACAGCGAGGAAGACGAAAACGTTCCGAACGGTGCGAATAAGATCGCCGCTACCATTAACCGCGCGGTGAAAGTTACCGCGGTTACGGCTGAAAGACCGTTCCTCGTTCGCGTGAAAGTTTCCAACCTTTCGCCGACGACTGATTCTGGGGCGGTAGAACTCCGAATCGAGGACGATACCGCAAGTAACAACGACGCGAAAACACAAAGCAACATCAGCAACAACGATGTCAACGCGTTACTCTCCCATTCGGGCACCATCCGAGTCAACGGCGAGTCTATGAAAGTCTTGCAAGAGATCCCGAAGAACAACGGTTCCCGCGAGGCCCTGTTTGAGATGGTCGCGCTCGCGCCCGGGGTCAAGAAACTTCCTCAACTCACCGTCCGCGAATTGAACGGACGTATTTTGCTCTCTCCAGCCGCGCGAGAGGTTTTTGTTTTAGCGCCTTGACGATAAGAAGAAAAAATTGAAGAGAGTATGCGAGCGCGTACAAAATAGGTTCAGTTGGAAAAGTAGTATCATCACATTGTCTCTCCCTTTCTCTCTCTCTCTCTTTCTCTCGCGCTATCACACACACAAACACACACGCGCGCACTCTCTAACCGTTCCTCTTCCTCCCGAGGATTTCATCGTACGGCTGGGAAACCGGCGCAAACTTTGCGTTCAAAGTTGGAAACACTTCTCCAGGTGCTTTCCTTTTATTCCTCTCCCCAAAATACCTTCTCACTTTGTGATTGTACCAATTGCTGCCTCGCATCGATTTCTCTTTCTCGGGCTCGTCTATGCCGCGTTGTCTTTCCGTTCTGTTCGCGTAAAACCCGGGCGAGTTTACGATTTGTCGCGACATGAACGCCAATCCCGCGAACACTCCTGTCTCTCAAGATGTTAAAAAATATTCAGATGAGATACAAAACAAAACAAACCTGTAGATACGAAAACCAGAAGCGGCGCGGCTTCTGCCGCGTCCGGGTGGTTGTTCGCGAAAGAGGTCGTCGCACCACCACTACCACCGCGCGTGTAAAAGCGTTTTGCCGCCGACGGGGCTCCCCTTTGCAGCAAAGTTGTTCTCCATGTTGTTGTTGCCATTTTTTTTTCTTTGCATGGAAAAATTGCCGTTTTTTCGTTTAATAAGAAGAGGAAAAACTCTCGTTCTTTAGGGAAATATTTGTTCGTTGTGTACAGACTAAACAACAACATAAACGCACGCGCGGAGCACACATATATCTTTATATATCTTTATACACACACACAATACACACACATATAGTTCTCTCTCTCTCTCTTTCTTTCAATCGTTATATGTTCAACTCCTTCGCCGCTTTAACACAACAACAAATACAACAACAACATTCTCAACACTTCTCGTGCTCGTCGGTAAAGTCGATTCGAACGAAAACTGCCGAGAGCACGACGACTGCGGCGGCATCTCGAGGTGTTGCGACGTCTACCAAAACGTTTGTTTCGAGAAAAGTAACGAGCACATCGATGGCGCCGTCGTCGAGATTGACGAGAACTCGATCCGCGCAGTTAGCGTCGGACGTTTTAGCGGCTGGGGAATTAGACACCATTCGAGCGTTGAGTCCAACGAGAAGAGGAGGAGGAAGAGGAGGGAAAATCACGACGACGAGAAGGACGACGACGAGAACGAAGAGTAGCGCTGCTGCTGGTAAAGAAGACGAAGCGGCGAGATACGGGTTGACAAATTCTGCGTCTGGGTTGACGATTCCGACGATGTTAACGCTCGCTCGCGTCGCCGCTATTCCGGCGTTTGCGTATATGTATTATCAGACGACGGCGTGGTCGGCGCCGGGATGTTGCTTCGTGTTCGTCTTGGCGGCGATTACGGATTGGTTGGACGGGTACTTGGCGAGAAAGTGGAACCAGTCCTCTGCTTTTGGTGCTTTCTTGGATCCTGTGGCGGATAAGTTAATGGTTGCGTGCGCGTTGGTTTTGTTGTGTTCGTTAGCGCCGAAAGGCGTGTCGCATCCGTACTTGGTCGCGGTGCCGAGCGCAATCATCATCGGGAGAGAGATTACGATGTCCGCGTTGAGAGAGTGGGCGAGCGCGAAAGGCGGTGACGCGCACAAGGCGGTGAAGGTGAACAACCTCGGGAAGTGGAAGACGGCGACGCAGATGGTTGCGATTTCGGTTTTATTGCTCGTGAGAGACGGGGCGCCAAAGGCGATGGAAAGTTTCCTTCCGAAGATGTTGGCGAGTGAGTTGACGAACGTCGGCGTGGTTACGTTATGGGTGAGCGCGGCGTTGGCGGCGTTGAGTTTGTACGTGTATATGGCACCGGTTCTAAAGTACATGTTTGAGTAAGTTAATTTTAATACAAAAGTTATACGATTTTATGAACGAATAGTCTATCCATCTAAAACTATCTAGTAAGATGCTACGAGTAGTTATGCTTTTAAGAATTTTCCATCTTCCCGTTGATGATCTTGAAGATTTCTTCGCCGTTTACTTTGTCGTGCACACTAACGCCGCCGCGAGCGAGGCGGTCGGGGTGAAATTTCAACAAAGCTCTGCGATAGGCTTTCCGCAACTCGTTCGTGCTCTTCTTATCTTTCACCTCCACGCCGAAAACTTCGAGCGTTTCCCCCAGCGATAAGTTTTTGACGACTTTGTCCCACTTTTTGTGAAACTTATGCCTAAACTTCAATTCGATCTCGCGCGTGTGCTCCTTCTCTTCCTCGGCTTCTTGAACCTCGAGGATGCGCTCGGCTTGGCGACGGATGAGAATTCGTTTCTTTTCAGCCGCTCCTTCCTTTGGCGTTAACGACGTTTTCGCGGGAACGGCACTCGTCTTCATCTTCACTTCGGACAAGTCGAAAAGACTCGCAGACGAGGAAGACGGCGTCGACGCCGTCGATGCCATATCGTCGAAAAGATCTTTTTCGTGCCTCCGCGGCTTTTGTTCATTAAAGTTCGAAGAAGAGGGAGGAGCTTTCTTCTTGGCTTCGCCTCCTCCGTTTGATGCAGAGAAGAAGTCAAAATTGATGTCATTCGCGGAAGCAGAGTCGGTGGACGCGCTGAAGAACTCCTTCTCCACGGAAGAGAGCGGTTTTTTACCGCCGGCGCCGCCGCCGGGCGAAGTCATCTTCCCTACATTTCTGAGTAAATCGATTTGTCGCACGTCCACGTCGTTTCCGAGCGACGCGAAGAACGCCTCGTCGTCTGATGTTTGCCGCGATGCGCCATTAGTAGCATTATCGCTGCTACTGTTTTTTACGATGAATATTTTCGCGCAATCCTCGTCGCCGTCGCAATAAACGCCACCGCGTAACAACCGACACGAAACCTCCGCGTACGAAGATAAAGCTTTGAAAAGAATCGCACGTTGCTTTTCCGCGCCGATACTTAAATGCCCGATGTGTACGACGCAGCTGGCGTTGATTTTTTTCAATTTCGTTTCGTCACGCATCGCAGTCGCGCGGATAGAGAAGGCTTTCGTTTCAGTTTCGCACGCACCTCCTAACCGATTGGAGACGAGCATCGCGAGAGCCTTTGCTCTCGCGAACACGTCTGACGGGTCTTGCGCGTGTATCTTTCTCGCGAGCTCGTCCAAAGAGTTTAGAATATCGTCCGACTTTCTATCCACTACGTAAGCGATGGCATGCTCCTCGTTCGGGGTATCGTTGCTTGCACCTTGCTTCCTCAGCGACAACAACTCCCCCAAATCTGGCAGCGGTGCGTCCTCGCCGCCGAATAGAAGCGACGTCGAGCTGTTCTCGTCTCGCCAAAAATCGTAAAATCCATCCGCGTTTTCATCCAACACGTCAAATTCGGATAAACATCGCGTCAAATGAAAGCGAGCGGCGAATTTCCGACCGACGGACCGTCCCGTCGACGCTTCCAATGCGGCGGCGCCCGATGCCGTCTTATTTACATTCGCCGCCTTCAGACGAGAATTAATATCGAGGTCAGAAACGAGCCTTTGAATTGAATTCAATTTCTCCCCGTTCGCCGCTTTGGACATTTCGCTCGCTATTTTCATTAGTTTCTCTTCGTCTTCGTCGTTTTCATCGTTCCTATCCCTCGTTCTGCTATGACTACCACTGTTACTACCCGACGACGCCGCCGCCGCCGCCGCAGCCGCATCCCACGCCCTCCGACTCTCCTCCATCGCCCTCCTCGTCTCCTCTTCGAAGCGTTCGTCTTCCCCTCGCGGATACGCTCTCGCAACGCCTACTCCTTCATCTTCTTCTCCTCCTCCTCCTCCTCCTACCACTCCCTCCTCGCGATCCTCGCGATGATATCTCCTCATCGCCTCCTTCTCGTTCTCTCTCCGCTTTCGAATCCATCGTCGATGTCTTCGCGTTCTCGTCGGCGCGGGTTCGCCCGCGGCGGCGGCTTGGGCGAAGAAGTCGCCGACTTCCGGTACTCGACCGTTGATTCGAATCCCCGCTTTCGCCGCCGCCTCGAGAATTTCTCGTTCGTCTTCAATCGATACCGTCGTCCGTGTTCTAGTAGGCGGTCGATGTTCGTAAAGCGGCGGCGGATTATTAGTATTAGTATTCCGAGAGGCCCCTCCTTCTCCTCCTCCCACGCTCGCCGCCGTCGCTGTTGCTCCTGCTGTTGTTGCTGTCCAATTAAAATCCTCATCTAAGCTCTCGTCTTTGGCGTACCGGTTCCGAAAGCTGTCGTTTTTATTCGCCGCGCTCGACGACAGTCCTTTCTTCTTGAATAATCCTTTTGAATTCGTTAGTTAATGGTGTTGTTTTCATCGCGTCGCGTCGTCGTCGACAGCGGGAGACCAGAGCGAACGTGAGAGAGATACGCGTTAAAAGCGCTTCAATTTCACAGAACAGACAGAGAGAAAGAAGAAGAGGAAAAAGGACCAACAGCGGCGATTCCGAAGACGACGACGAAGAAGACGAAGGGACGAAGGGAAGACGCACCTCTGACGACGTCCATGACGTTTCCAAAATCGAAAAGGAGACGACGCTTTGGCGAGAGAAAGCAAGTTGGAATATCTCTAATTTCTGGGGAAACCGGCAGTCGATTTCCGTTACAAAAACAAGACACAAACGCTCGAGAGTCGTCGCAGTAAGAGCATGTCTCACGGCACGTTCGACGACGCGCCTTCGTCTGCGAACAACAACTCGAGTGGTTTTGGTTCAGGCGTGCACATTTTCGGCGCGAACTCGGTCCGCGAACGACCTCAGTCCGTGTCCTCGTTCCAAGACATCAGTGCCTCCAGCACGTTGGATGAATCGATTTCCAAAACGTTCAAACGTGACATCGATCGGATCGTCTCGAACGTGAAGAACGTGCTCGACGCGAAGCGAGTGTTTTTAGGGAACAGGAGGAGTAACGGGGAGGAGAATAGTCATCAACAACAACAACCGTTGCGCGATTGGGATTTATACGGTCCTCTGATTTTCGTCCTCCTCTTTGGCGTGTGTTTGTCCTCCTCTGCGGGCGGAGGATCTTCTTCAAAGACAAAGTCGGACGCGGGAACGATATTTTCGGTCGTGTTCGCGACCGTCGCGTTCGGGGCGTTCGCGTTGACGCTGAACGTGAAATTTCTCGGTGGGAAAATCATTTTTCTCCAGGCGATGAGTTTGATCGGGTATTGCATATTCCCGCTCGATATGAGCGCTTTATTGTGTTGGGTTTCCGCGAACTCCTGGTATCGGTTCTTCGTGGTCGGGTTAGGCGTGACGTGGTCGTGCGGAGCGTCCGTGCCGTTCGTGAGTGCAGCCGTCGTCGAGGAGAGGAAAGCGTTAGCCGTGTATCCAATGGTGCTGTTGTACGTGACTTTAGGTCTGTTCGCCGCCGTCGTAGTTTAATATATAAAATCTTCTTCATACTCTTGTATTGCTCTTTTCCACACTGTCTTTTTTTCTCCAATCACATGCGAGAATAATTAATATTCGTTTTTAATGTAAAGCTTTCATCAAAGATATACCACCCCACCACGCGAGCGAGAAAGAGAGAAAGAGCGCGAACGATGTCTGGAGTGACGACGAGAGCGCAGCAAAGGCGGATCGGGGAGAGAGATGTGTGGGATTTGATCGTGAATAACGACGATATTTGT
>JACLAA010006792.1_pt1 | contig 17134 bp, 8 predicted proteins | sample 8027891 | NCBI WGS metagenome assembly JACLAA01 (sample SAMN15724900, study PRJNA655200) | protist metagenome | isolation source: fluorescence activated cell sorting (FACS) single amplified genomes of... | place: Spain: Blaines Bay Microbial Observatory, Mediterranean Sea | collected 2016-01-19 | reverse complement strand
ACTACAAGCACGGGTGGCAGCTCGACCGGGAGTGGGAGGCGAAGGAGAAGGCGAAGAAAGAGGCGATGGCGAGATTGGAAAAGATGGAGCGCGAGCTCGGCGAGAACGGCGAGGCGTCACACCCGGAAGACGAGGATGATGGGGAGGACGAAACGCCCACGGCGTGCGCGATTTGCGGTTCGACTTGGGCGGACGCGAAAGATCCCGTGGTTACCAAGTGCAAGCACTACTTCTGCGAGCACTGCGCGCTGAAACACAACGCCAAGGAGAAGCTGTGTTTCGTGTGCCAAAAACACACCGGCGGCACGTTCAACACCGCGAAGGAGATCGTGAAACGGGTGAAGGAGATGAAGGCGACGGGCGCGACGTGGGCGAAAACTCGGCCCAAGACGGGGCACTCCGCGGCGGCGTCGAGGTCCGCCGCGGAGTTCGACAACTCAGGCGCGCAAGGGTGGCTTTTGGGTTGACAGGCGCGTACGGTGGTACATCTCGTAGTCTCCATAGCCTTATCTGTAGCAGATGTCTTTCACGAATGCGTGCCATACGATTGTTCTCGTAGAATATCCTATGTAGCTAAATAAACGCCGCGCGGGCATCGCGCTTAGAGTTGCGCGACCCAGTCGCGAATCACTGGGGTCACGGCGCGCGGGTTGTCGTCTTGCAGACAGTGTCCTTCCCCCGGGAACACCTTCAGGGTGGTGTTTGCGCGAGTCGCGGGGAGCTTGATGAAGTACTGGCCGAGCGGAAAGTCCATGGGCGTGATGCCGTCCTCGTCGCCCCAGAGAATCAACATGGGGCACGTCACCGCGTCCATCATCTCCTCCGGCCTCGGTCCCGGCGGCCCCGTGAGGATGCGGACGAAGGCGCGGAACGCCCCTTCGCGCTTCGCCGCGTCCGTGATGGAGCTCACGAGCGCGTCGTCGACGCGCGAAGGGTTCTTGTACACGCCCTGCAACGCGTTCATGACGTTTTCCTCCGTGCGCACGTTATCGAACAGAGGCTTAGCCACGGGTTCGATCTTGAGCACGAAGTCGATGAGCGCGAGCACGACGGCGAACACGGGCACGACGGCTTTGTACTGCCACCCGAACCCGTCGAAATCGCCGGGCATGCGCTTCACCTTGTTGTTCATGCCTCCCGCACAGTTGATCAGAATCACACCGTCGACGCAGGAAGGCTTGGTGGACGCGACGTGAATCGCGGCGAGGCTGCCGATGCTATTTCCGCACAACACCGCGGGCTGTCCGACGACGTTGTCCACAAAATCGATCACCTGATCTCTCCAGAACTCCATGCAGTACTCCGTGTCCGGCTGGTCCGACGCCCCGAAGCCGACCAGGTCGAGCGCGTACACCTTATTTGTCTTTGCGAGCTCTTCCACCGTGTCGCGGTACTGGAAGCTGCTGACGCCGAAGCCGTGGATGAGGACAACCGGTTTCCCAGCGCCAGCAGTTCGGTACGCGCAACTCATCCCTTTCCAATCGTATCTGCTCAGCTCACCGGCCGTCGCGGGCGGAGCGCCCGTCGAGGCCTGGCAACGCACGGGCGCGCATCGGCGTTGCCGAGAGCGAGAGCGAGAGCCCAAACTGAACGCGGGGCGAGTGCCCGAGAGCTGCGACACGAGTGCGCTCATCGTTATCCGGCAGAGGTGCCGCTACCGCGTTGACGCGACGATGACACGTTGACGTTTGTGTGGTCGAGTGTGTGGTCGTCGGCATCGTCACGTGTCGCAACATAAATTCGGCTCGCAACATAAATTCAGACGAGAGTCGCAAAACACACCTCCCGCCGTTTCCGGCACGGCGAGTGGGTCGGAGTCCAGCAACCACACCTGACACGGTGCTTCAACGCACTGTCCGTGTACCTGGTGCGCGTGCGTTGGGCAATTGTAGCACCAGCACTTGCCGTTCAGAGCGAGAAAGGCAAATAAATTTAAATTATTTGCCTCGATGCACGAAACCGGATCGTCAAACGCGCGTCGAGCTTTGATGATTTTGCGCACGCCTTTGCTTCCGAACTGTGTCCACCGCATCGCGTTGCGCCACGTCTCCGCTTTGGACCCGACGGTGCTGGTAGAAAGGAAAGGAATGGCCTGGCAAAACACTCCGCAATTATGCAAACACCCGAGCCACGAATCCGCGGCGAACCAGCTCAACACGCCGAGGACGTACGCGGGGACGGTTAATGGAAGCAACGCTGTTTTGGCCAGACACGAACACACCCCTCGTTGCATGACCGGGACTCCGCACCAACACGTCGTGGGTGCGTTCCAATCTGGAGGCGGGTCGTCCCTAGGCACGCGGGACATCTCCATCTCCAGCACACCAGGCCCGACGGTATAAACGATTGCGTCAACGCTTACGTCAACGATTGCGCCCGCGGCGGCCGCAATCGTTTCCGCCACTCCCTCCTTGGCAATCTCGGCTGCCTCCTTGAGGTCCTTCCTGAACTGGCGGTCCTTCCTCAACTCGGCGAGCATCGTGAATGAAGACCCCCTAGGATATTATGTTGCCGCCCTCGTGCGGCTCGGTGTGATGCGACTTTCAAAATGTGCGGTTTTCTTCTTCTCGTCATCACACGCCACTTGCGCACCCGGAACCGGTGTATCAACAGAGAATTTGTTCGCGGCGGCGGTTGGGGGCTTCCTCGGCCCACACCCTCGAGCACAGGAAGCTGCGCGAGTGGCATTTGGATGAGCTTGGTGGCTGCCGTATCTGCGCCGTCCACCGGTCTTTCCACCCCCGGATATCGCGGGTCTCGCACGTCCGGTTCCCGTGCCGTCCGGCCAATCAGATCTAAAAGTACGCTCCGCCGACGGAGACAGAAAAGCGCCTCTGCAGCGATGGGGAAGATGACGAACGACGGACCGGTGGTCAAGGATTTGGTGCTCATCGGCGGAGGACATAGCCACGTGTACGTTTTGAAGATGTTCGGAATGAACAAGCTCCCCGGCGTGCGTGTCACCCTGGTCGCCAAAGAAGTGAACACGCCGTACAGCGGGATGCTCCCCGGCCACATCGCGGGGCATTATACGTGGGACGAATGTCACGTCGATCTCCGGCCGCTGTGCACGTTCGCGGGACACCGTTTGATCCACGATGAGGCCGTGTCCATCGACTACGAGAACAAACGCATCGTTCTTAAGAATCGGCCGTCCATTCCCTACGACGCGGTGTCCATCGATATCGGGATCACCCCCGCCGCGAGCCAAGTCGCGGGTGCCGGCGACTTCACTACCCCAGTGAAGCCGATCTTCGGGTTCGGCGCGCGCTGGGAAGCGCTCTTGGACCGCGTGTTGACCACGAAGAAGCAAACGCGAGTGGTGGTAGTGGGTGGAGGCGCGGGCGGCGTTGAGCTGGCGCTCGCCATGCAGCACAGAATGCTCTCCGAGCTGCAACAGGCTGGGCATCCGAGCGACCGCGCAGAGTTTAAGCTGGTCACGCGGGGCGAACTCATGCCCACGCACCCGTCCGCCACGCGCGCGACGTTTCGGGACATCTTCGCGGCTCGAGGCATCGAGCTCATCGAGGGGGACGGCGTGAAGACCATCTCCAAAGCAACGATAGAGTTGGCCAGTGGCCGCGAGATTCCCGCGGACGAGTGCATCTGGTGCACGCAAGCTGCGCCGCAGCCGTGGTTAGCCGAGTCGGGCCTGGACGTCGACGGCGGGTTTGTGCGAGTCGCACCGACGCTGCAATCAACGAACGCGTCGGGCGTTTTCGCGGCAGGTGACTGCGCTTCCGTCGTCGGACATCCTCGCCCGAAAGCCGGCGTGTTTGCAGTGCGTCAAGGCCCCCCGCTGGCTGATAACTTGCGTCGCTATCTGCTCGGAGAGGCGCTCGTGGACTTCACCCCGCAGAAAACGTTCCTCGGTCTCATCAGCACCGGGTCAAAGCACGCCATCGCGTCGTGGGGCTCGCTCAGCCTAGGTGGCGCGACGAGCACTGGTGCTATGCTGTGGGCATGGAAAGACCGTATCGACAAGAAGTGGATGAAGATGTACCAGGAAATGCCGGAGATGCTCGCGCCCGAACCGGATGTCGCAGAGGTTGCGCTTGCCGCCGGTCCGGCGACGATTGCGGCGTTGCGCGCCGTGCCCATGCGTTGCGGCGGCTGCGGGGCGAAGGTCGGCGCCAGTGTGCTCAGTCGCGTGATGGCGCGGCTCGACATCCCGACGAATCCCGCAGTCGACGTCGGACTTGACCAGCCCGACGACGCTGCGGTTATCACCGTGCCTCCGGGAAAAGTTGCCGTGCACACTGTCGACTTTTTCCGATCTTTCGTCGACGACCCGTACATCTTCGGGCAAGTCGCGGCGGTACACGCTCTCGGTGACTGCTGGGCTATGGGAGCAGAGCCTCACGCAGCGCTTGCCATCGCGCAGGTGCCATACGGACTTGAGCCGCAGGTGGAGGAAACGCTTTATCAGATGATGGCCGGGGCCACGAAAGTCCTCAAAGAGGTGGGGTGCGCGCTCGCGGGGGGGCACAGTTGCGAGGGCACGGAGTTAGCGCTCGGTTTCGCGGTGCACGGCGTCGCGGAACGAAAAAAACTGATGAAGAAGGGCGGGATGAAGCCTGGACAGGCTTTGATCTTGACGAAGCCTATCGGAACTGGTACGTTGTTTGCAGCTGACATGCGCGCGAAGGCTGAGGGGCGATGGGTGAGCGCCGCGCTCGACAGCATGCGGCAACCGAGCGCAGCTGGCGCGGAGATTTTGGTGAAACACGGGGCGACTTCGTGTACAGACGTCACCGGGTTTGGACTGCTGGGCCACTTAGTGGAGATGTGCAAGGGCTCGAATTTAGCCGCTGTTCTTGACCTAGACGCCTTACCGATTTTGGATGGTGCCGAAGAGTGCTTGAAGCTTGGGATCACGTCGTCGCTGCAGCCTGCGAACGTTCGCTTGTCGAGGGCGGTGGCAAACCAAGACGAAATGTCCGGAAACCCTCGCTATCCGCTCATATACGACCCGCAGACCGCGGGCGGTCTATTGGCAGCGGTGGACAAAGACAAGGTTGATACTTGCATCCGAGACCTCCGCGAGGCGGGCTATCATGCGACGTGTCGTATCGGTGAGACGTATTCAAATCGTCCGGCGGTCGCGACGGCGCCGGAACAGGTTGTGTACGTCCAGGACGCGAACCATATGTTTTCGGGAGAAGGAAGCGAGCGCGCTACGGCGGTGTCGTTAGACAACTGCGACACCGGGGCGTGTGAGATACCGTCAAAGTTCACGTCAACTTAATCTTTACACTATGATAGCTAATATTCAATTTCTAATAATCAAGCCTTCCGTTCGCTTCATCGTTACCAAGCAGTTTTGGCGGAAGGTTTCTCACGAGCACGTCCGTCAGCACAATTTGATTCAGTGGTTTCGAGACGTAGTCGTCCATACCTGCTTCCAAACAAGCGTTTTGGTTCATGCTTTTCACTCCGGAAGACACCGCGACGACTGGGACGCGGCTCACCCTCAGTTCGTCCAGGTTACGAATCGCAGTTGTCGCCTCCAAGCCGTTCATCACTGGCATCTGACAGTCCATCAAGACAATATCTGGACGCGGAGCCTCTCCTCGAGTGCACTGCTCGCAGTATTCCACCGCTTCCTGTCCATTCGAGACGCAAGTCAAGTTTACCTGACCGATGCGTTTCATCAACCGTTTCACGATAAACTGCGTCGGCATGCTGTCTTCCGCGTATAACACCTGGAGCTTTCGCGTAGGCGTAAACATTGAAGCGACGCGCATGTTGAAGCTTTGAGTCTGACTCTCTTGAAGCTGCAACAAGATTTCGTCGTTCTGTTCCAGCCGGAAGCTCGCCGTACGAATCAGTCTTTCCCTCCCACCCGTGTCCTTTTTCAGCGCTTCCATCATGGCGTTTACGGTTACCGTAAGACACTCTACGTCATCACGTGCTCTGACGGTGGCAGTGCGTTTTCCGACCGTTGTGCCGTTGCTTCGGATCGTCTCCATCGCAGCAAGCTCTCCAATGTACTCGCCCGCGTGACGCACCGCGAGAACCGCAGTGTCGTTTTCGCTTGGCAAGTCTGCGAGCGCGTCCATGAGAACCTCGCAATTTCCAGCGTTGATAAAGTACAACCTGTCTCCCACTTCGCCTTTGCGCATAATAACTTCTCCGGGAGCAAAGTGTTCGGTCTTGAACTGAGGACGAAGAAGCGCAGCCAGGGGATCGTGTCGCACGGCAGCGGCGACTTCCTCCTCTGAGACTTTAATGTGTTCGTCCATACTCGAAAGACTTTGCAGAGGGTACTGTCCATTCGACGTAATCCAAGGGTGCTGCATGATGAACTCTACACTAGCGCGCTCCTGTGGATCGACCTGTAAAATCGCTGCCATAAGGTCCATGAGCTCCGCTGAGAGCTCCGGATTCGGTGGAAAGCGCAGCCCCTGCCTCTTCGCCATTGCAACAATCTGAAAAATTGTGCGCCCAACAAACGGGAGTTTAGCGGTGCTCATGTGGAACATGCAGATACCGAGAGACCAAATGTCAGCGCTGTAAGGATCATAACCATCATCACCGAGTATCTCTGGCGCAATGAATGCAGGCGTACCTACGATCCGTTTCGAGGCATTAGGCGCTCGCGGATCGCTTTTTCTCCCAACGAAAGAAACGCCAAAGTCCGCAATCTTAACTGTCCCGTCTGCGGATTTCAGCAGGTTCTCTGGCTTCATGTCCATGTGCGCGATTCCTGCTACGTGGTGCAGATAATCAAGTCCTTGAATGATATCTCTGGTATACTTTAGCACCACATCCTCGCTCAAATGGGTACGGTTGTATCTCGTATAGATTGGACCCCCTTCAGCGTACTCCAGGACCAGAAGCAGCTCGCCGTTGTCCGGGTCGTCGACCACTTCAAACAGCTTCAGCACATTGTCGTGCTCGAGCTTTTTGAGAACGGCAATCTCTTTGCGCACAGCCGTCTCCGCGAGCACGGCGTTATTATTCGTCGCCTTGACAGCGTAAAAGTTATTGTTCGCAGTGTTGAGTGCGAGGCTCACCTTCGCGTGAACCCCTCGACCAAGATCCTTGATGATGACGTACTGGTTCAGCTGTGTGTAACTCGCTCCGTCGTGGGAAACAGAAGACGTCGTCACCGAGGCGGTGTGCTTCGCTGACCTTTGGGACCGTGATGAGTTCGAGCTCGATACCGTGTCGAGGGACTCACGGCGGGATGAACTCGTCGACGCAGAATCGGCTATCGTCGAGGTCTGTTGTTCGAGCTTGCTCACAGTCTCCGCGCTGAACACTGAAGTAGCCTCCCTCGAACTCGTCTTCCGCGGCCCTTCCTTCTCGGGCACGGGATCGACCTCCTTGGCGGCCGGACTCGTCGCTTCTCGTTCTTGTCCAGGATCTGCGAGTTGCTTCCCCGACTCGATTGACTGAAGCTTTCGGGGCGACAGCTCTGGTCTGTGGCTGGCTACGTGCCCTGCCGAGGTCTCGGCCGAAGCCTCGGCTCCCCGGGGCTGACTCGGATGCCGCGACTCGCTTGTCGAGACATTTTCTTGAGGACGTATCGAGGCCTCATCCTGCCTGTCCTCTTTGGATCCCGGTGTACTTAGACAGGGACCCATGAGTGCAAGCTATGAGGGGACAATGCGTCCCCGACGCGACAGCGCGCGTCGCGTTGCGTCGGTGATCGCCGTGGGAACTATCGCGGGGGGGGACGCGGCGAGAGAAGAAAAGACTAATGGCTACAATTTATCTCGAATGGATTGGGCACAGACGGGAAGTCTTAACCTTAAAAATCCAGATTTGGCGAGCCTATATTTTAAGCAGACAAACAACTTTTTTACCCGTCACGTTAATTAATTCTATTACAATAGAAAATTGATAGCACGTATATAGCTAAGATGTCACCGCGCTCGCGACGACGCGACTGTGCGTGTGAGGGGGTGCGTTGGCTCGTTCGTCGCAACGTGTCGAAGTAGCTTAGGCCGCCATAGCCTGATTAGCAGTGATTGCCGCAGTGGCGGGAACTTCCTTAAGAGGGAGCACAGCGCCTTCGACCGGGACAGAAAACTTCGCGTTCGGAACGGCCGCGGCGCCGAGGTCCGTCTTGTGCACGTGGTTGATCAGCGCAGGGTATCCCGGGCCGTCAGGACCGTCAACGAAAGTCTGAAACTCCTCCACCGAAATATCCTTGTCGCTTTCCCAGAGGCAGAACATGGGGCCCTCAGGAGCAACGGGAACGAAGGTGTGGTTGTGGAAACCGAGCTTGTTGTTCTTGGCGGTGACAGCCTTGAAGTCGAGAGAGCCCATCGCGTTCCAGAACTCGCCTGCGGACTCAGGGGATTTGAACTCGTGCTTCACCCAGAAGAAAGAGCCCTTAGTCTGGATGGGATGCTCAGGCGCAGCCTGGAAGTAAGGCAGAAAGAACTTGGTGCCGGGAAGCATGGCGCCCTGCATTGCCGGGGACACGTGGTTGATGACGCAGTCCGTCGCATCTGGGCCATAAGGGCCGTCGATGAACTGCTGGAACTCTTCCTTGGTCACAGTGTTCTTGCATTCCCACAAGCACTGCATCTTCTTGTCGGTGCCCGCGGCCTGGGGAAGGAACTGATGAAAGGCAAAACCGAGCTCGAACTGCTTTTTGTTGGAGGCGTTGACCTTTTCGGCGTCGGAGAAGAGCTCTGCCGTGTTTTTCCACCACTCCTCAGCCTTCTCGGGCGAGCGGAACTCGTGCTCGACGATGAAGAACTTGTTCGCATCGGGAGTGTGCGCCTCGTCGAGAGTAGCAGCGCCAGGACCCTGGTGCATCATAGCGTGCGCGATCTTACCGTTCACGACGGAGCAGCGGAAGATGCAGTCGTAGGTACCGACTAACTTGCCGGTCGCCTTGACGGTGTTGGTAAGGTGGAACAGGGCAAGAATCTCGCCTTCGTTGCACTCCACGACGTGCTGCACATCAAAGTCAGGCATGTCCCAGCCAGCAAGAATTTGGCACCAATCGAAGATTCCTTCGGGTCCCTTGAAGGGCTTGTCCAACACGGAGGTGGTCTTCATGGGGTAACGGAAGTCCACGACGCAGTCCTTCGCCCAGAACTTCTCAATCGTCTCGAGCGCGGCATCCTTGGGACCGTTGTACACCCCAGAGCCCCACGCTTGCATGTTGCCCCAAAAAGTCTCAAGGTTCTTGGCGAAATCCTTATCGGCCACGGGTCTCTCGGGAAGAGGAATCATCTGAGCGACGACCGCCTCGTTCTCGGAGACGAGAGAGTCCTGGTACATGAACGCTCCGCTGTTGTAGAACTTGAAGTAAGTGCACTTTCCTTCCTTGTTGAACCCGACGCGGTAAATGAACTCGCAAGGGAAGGGCATCTGCTTGCCCGTAGGAATGTGCAGGGGGGAGGCGGACCCGGTGGTCCAGCATTCACCCTTGGGACCCTCATAGACGCCCAGCATGGAGTAATCGGGCATGGCCCAAGTCTTCTCCAGGAAGGCACACCACTCGAGGCAACCCTCCCGGCCTTCGTAGACCTTGAATCCGCTCGAGTTTTCGGTGTTGTAGCGGGCGTCCGTCACACAGTCCTCCGCCATGAACTTCTCGGCGACTTTCTTGGCGTCGGGGTTGGTAGTGTTGAAAGCACCGGAGCCCCAAGCGCCGAGAATCTCGCTGAACAGAACCTTGTTGCGCTCGAAAATCTTGTGGTTGGCTTCCTTCTCGAGTTCGCGCATGTTGTCCATCTTGGCGGTGTCCCAGGTCTGGTTCCAGCTCACGATCTTGTGGTCGGCGTTGTAGGTGAGGAGGGTGGTGAACTCGTACACGCCTTCAGTACCCGCGATTTCATCACCGTGGGCGTCGGTGTAGACAGAGTCGAAAATCATCTGAACGCTCATGGTGTTGTCGTCGACGGGAGTGACAACGTGCTTGATGGACTTGTTCTTGATGGCATCGAACATCTTTTTCGCGACACCCATCATTTCACCGAAGCTGCAATCCTTGTTGTCAGCCTTGCCCGGACCCATGATGAAATTGAACTTCTCGGTGAAGAAACCAGGGAACTTGGAGGCGAATTCAGCAAACATGCCGGCGTCGACGACGCCGACTCCGATTTTCGCCTGGAGGGCCATGGCCTCCTCGGCGAGCTTGAGGTTGATATCCTTGGAGCTCATCTCGTTGTTGTTCTGAGTTGAATTAAAAGTTTTCCCTGAATCGGCAGAGGGGAACAAGGTTTTGGAAAGGTCAGCAAAAAGCACGTGGGGATATGATTGGCGACCAATTGCTCCGATGAGCGTCGCTGGCTCTCAACAGCTTCGTTAAGGTCTGAAGAGTCGACACAGGCGCTGAAGGACTCTCGCAGAAGGACCGCGAGAACGGCGGAAAAAAGTGCGAGACTTGCGGTCCGTGTCGGAAACGTTTTTAATCTTTGTGTGCACTGGCGTGCGCGGCGGTTCTTGCGTGCCTTTGGAGCTGATAAAAAAACGATTTAAGGGAGGGTCGTTAACGTACCTGTGTCGGGTTTGAGTAAGCTTCTCTTGGCTGGTCGTCAGTGTGACGTCCGTGCTGGTGAGAGTGTTGAACGATCCGCACATTCCAATAACGTTATATATTCTCAGATACTTTGCCAAAAAATCAACATTCTGACGTGGACGCGAAAACCGACGTCAAAAGTGGATTCTACTAATTGAATCAGTCACAAAATACTGGAAAATACGAAGATTTCGGGACCCTCAAGAAAGCGTTTCGGTGCCAAAATCGGGAAAAGGATCAATTGCGAGAATTACCGCGAAAAGCGAAAACGATCGCGAGAACTCCGAAAATATAAATCAAATTTTAACGAGACGTCGACTCGGGGCGAGAAAATATTAGGCGGCGCCGATGGATGGTCTCGAATTTCTGAATTGTTTTTCACGAGCTAGAGCGCAATCACAAATAAAACAAACATGCGTAAAGCGGCATTGAATCATACAACGGGGACGCGTGAGGAAAATATTTACAATTGAGGCTGTCAGCTTCGCGTCGCATACACAATGGATGCGCGTGCCCCGCTTTCCCCAGATTCAGTCGAGCAATCGAAGCCACTCATTGTGAGAAGTTCTAAGACCTCTGCCAATCTACCGTCAACATCATGTACCTCAAGGACGAGCTGTTGGATCAGTTTCATGTGCGCTTTCGAGATGCCTCGAAGCACGAGAAGTTCACTGCCCTCTACGTCAATCTTCAGCAGGTCGATTCGTTCGATGTCGGAATACTCGCCATCGAGGATCGAAGAAAGCGTTCGCACGGCACATCGACTGCTCTGTCGATCCTCCAGCAGATTCGGATTCATCGATGTACTCTGCAACTCGAGCTTCTCTTTAATGTGCATCGTTGAGTTACCGGGTGCTTTTGCAAAGTACACGAAATCGGCGTTTCCGTCGGCGTCTGAGATACCACATTGCACGATATCGTACCGACTAACGCCATGCGCGTTCGCGTTCTTACGGAGCGTGTCTATGTTCTGTTGTAAAGGCTCGAACGCGATGTATCTTTCCCATCCGCACTCTGTGTCAACTCGTAACTGCTCATGAACTGCAAGCAAAAACATTCCAGTGTTTGCACCGACGTCGAAGATGATGCCACCTCTCTTCGGTCGAATGCCGTTTCTGAAATACACACTCCTTCCCACTATCTCATCGTAGAGATACATCACTTCTTTGCGTGCTCGGTGATTGCAAGCGAATCGCCACCCATTTTTTAGTCTGACCGTGACGCTCGGATTCGATCTACGCGAGCTTTTCGTTTCCGCAAAGCTTTCTAGCAATTCCGCCGTGTCATTCACAGCGTTTGATTCATTACCCCTGATTGTCTCGCGCAAGTTTCTCGCATTCTCGCGAGCTTCAGCGCTATTTAGAAATTCAAACGCCATGAAGAGCTCGTTTTCGTCGATGTTAGTCGATTTACTTTGCTCTGTGCGCGATAGAATTTTTGCCACTGACAGCCACTGCATGCGTTCCGCCCAGTGCTGTTGATCGAAAACGGTGGGCAGTATGATCTGTGGTATTCCTGCACGAATAGCTTCAGCAACACTTCCAGAACCCCCGTGATGAAACGCGGCAAAGCAAAAGGAAAAGAGCTGCTCGTAGGGAAACGATCCCACGTACGCTTGTAGAACATCGTCTCCGTCCAGCCAGCTTGTCTCGCGCTCCACCTTTGAGTCGTTTGCGAGCTTGCGTTTCCTGAAGACACTGGTCCATGCTCTTCCGAGGACTGAATCCAAGGTGGACAGAAGCAAGAAACCCCGAAGACCGAGGGATTTCAAGGAGCTGTGGCATGCTCGTATGAAACGGATGGCGTCTTCATCGTTTCCAAGCGTTCCCATCTTATCCCAACAAGTCGACAGTGCGATGCACACGACAGAGCCCTGGAAGAAGTTTTGCATTCGAGTTGGCACGATGACTTCGCGTTCCCAGCCTTCAGGTGGAAAGAAAAACCCCGTGGCTCGCACCGTGTCAGGCAAATAACCAGGAATAGGATATATTGACGGTGGAATGGCATAAATCAGCTGGGTCTTCATCGGTCGCTCAAGAAAGGGCACGTCGTCGAGACCAAGCTCAGTGACTCGCCAGTGTGCCCATCTTGTCGTGTCGAATAAAACCCACGCCCAGTGCTCCACTTCGGCGTCGTACAAACCGGGGTATCCCAGCTTGATGTCCCTAACCACGTTGCGAGGCGCATCATACGGTATATGGCAAGGACTGACAATCGCGCATGGCACTCCCAGAGCCTCTGCAATGTGGAAACCCTCAACGGCGAACAGATTGATGACGACAAGGCACTCCGACGCCTCTTCAACAAAAGTTTCCCCGTCAGCAGCCTCTGTGCTTTCTCCACCCTGGTGGCCCGCTCTGCAGCCGAGCGCATCTTCAAGAAAGTCGACGCACTCCGCTCGGTGCTGATGTTCGCTTACGACGCGTGTCCCCCCCCGGGGCGTAACTGACGGCAGGCTCAGAAAGTCGACGCGCTGAACGCCGGCCCTTTTCAGGGGCGCTTCCGAGAAGCTGTTGTTCCGATTCGTGACGAAAAAAACGTCGTGTTTCGCTGCCAGATTCGCCGCTAAGATCGCCAAAGGTTGGACATCTCCGCGGGTTCCGATGACCAAGAAAGCAAATCTCTTCTTCGCTTCACCTCGTGGACGGCATGCTTCGCTCATGATTGATGACGGTCAACGAACGTCATCGTGCTCGAAGCTCAGGAAAGTGGAAACGCTTCGCAAAGCCGAGGCTCGTTCAGTCTGTCAGTCGTTTGATTATTTTTTTTCTTCTCAGTTCGCCGATCTTGCCGATGGACGCTGTCCTGCTGCGAGTTCCCGTCTCTCGGGTTGTTTCCTCTCAACGCCCGGCACGGCACTCCTTCGGGCGTCGTGCACACGCGCTGTGCAGTCATATCCCCCTGTATCCCAAGATGATGTCGCGCGTCGTGCGGATGCGTCCTTTGCTTCTTGTTACGCTCGTCACCGCTTTGATGCCAGGCGGGGCTTCGCTCGCACCGTCGACGGCTCGACGACAGGGCGTCAATCTCGAGATGACAACGCACCGGCATCCCTCGGGGCGTGACGACGGCACTCCTCTGGAGAAGTTCCGCGTCGACCTCGACGACCCTCCGCATGTGCGTTGGAAACATATCATGAAGGCGAACAGGGAAGGCGCCCGTGCGACGATGTTTTACTTATTCTCCAGTCTTCCTGAGACCGTGCACTCAGAGGTAGACGTGCTCATCTCGAACGCCGAGGCACGGCTTCCCGCGTGGGCGAGAGAGGAGATGCTCGGCGTCGCCGACGCTCTGAACGTCACTTTCGGTGACGTGGTTATCGTGAACCTTTTTTTCGAAATCACGCCGTTCTGCACCTCCATCGTTTCCCAGAGTGCGGCTTCCGGTTTGATCTATCACGCGAGGAATATGGACTTCGGGCTGGCCATGCCACAGCTGTCTGCAAGTCTTCGAGATATTGCCATCGACGTCGAGTTCTGGAACTCGGGCAAACTCGCGTTTTCGGCGACGACTTTCGCGGGATACGTGGGCGTTGCTACTGGCATGCGCGCCGGAGCCTTCTCGGTGACCGCTAACGAGCGCGAAATGACTGGTTCGATTCCTGTTCCAAACATCTTCAAGAGCCTCATAAATCTAGTGAATGTTTTGATGTCGACTGACGCGTATCCGGTGACGTGGGCGGTGCGAGAGTTGCTGGAAAAAGAGGATTCTGACTTTGACCGCGTAGTTTCCTTGCTTGGAGCTCGAAAGTTTGCGACGCAAATGTATCTGACTGTTGGCGGGGTCTCGGCGGGAGAGGGTGTGGTGCTTACTCGAGGTCGGAACGAATTGCTCAATACTTGGAGAATTAATGCTGACGACGGGGAGTGGTTTCTGGTGCAGACCAACTACGATCACTGGATCCCCATGCCGCCGTGGGATAACCGGAAGGCGCCAGCAGAAAAGGCGATTTTGGAGGTTGGCGCGGAGGAGATTTCTCCTTCGACGATTTACAAGCGAGTCCTTTCACGAGATCCCGTGCTGAATCAGCTCACTGTTTACTCCACCACCATGTCGTGCTCGGAAGGGACGTACGCATCACGCGTCAGAGATTGTCCGAAATGCTCACCGTTCCGGTGACTCATTAAATGTTGTAATGCTAGTAGCTAGCTAAATAGTTTAGTCTCTCAGTCTTGCTCCCTCCTTCGATCCCCGAACTCGTACGCCACCCAAACCATGGTGACGGCGAAGAATAACGGCGCACCATAAATCGCTTTCGCTCCCGCGAAGTCGTAGAGTATGCCTCCACAGTCAGCGACATATATGGGCTGGCATTGAGGCAATGCGGGTCTTCCAGAAACGGGATCCGCGGGCTTCGGTCCACGAAGTGAATCATCATACGCGTCGTTTTCTGCGTCGTACCCGCAGCCCGGGAGAGGATTGAGATTCGCGTCCGTCGGAATGCGAATACCGTACAGACCACCGTCGGGAGGTCTCAACTCGTTGTAGATGAAACTGTCTCCGTATCCTGGGTGACAAACGCAGGTTCCGTTGACACAGATGCCGCGATCATTACACGTCGTCTCCTTTTTATCCGACGGGTTGGCCGGGCAGACTGGAATGGAGCAGTCAAGTCCAGTGTACGCGGCGCGGCCGTCAACGGTGAAGCACTCGCACCGTCCGTAACCAAGAGCGTTGGTGCGATAGTTGTCGCACACCCCGTTGCCGTTGCAGTCGTTCAGGCAGTCGTACTCACGGCAGGAAGGTCCAGAAGCAGGGAATTCACATTCACACTGACCAGTGTACCCGTTGCACGTCCCGCGGTTGTTGCACTGATTGCACACCTGCTTATGTCCGAGGTAATCGAATACACAGATATCTGCCGGACACGAGACATTCGAACAGTCCAGGCCCGTGAAACCTTCGTCGCAAACGCAGAAGTTGTATTCGCACACGCCACGTCGAGAGCAATCTTTCGGGCACGACGTGGGGAAGTACTGCCATAAATCGTCTAGTTCTTCGTAGCAGTACTTTTCACCATATTCGCTCGGGGTTTGAATCCAAAGATCCGGGTTGGTGTTCAACATCGGGTTCCCGTATTCATCAACGTTCGCACGCACGGTGATCCTCCCGTCACCGGTCATGTCGTATTGCGTATCCCATTGTCGGTCGATGTTGTTGATTCTATCCATGTTTGACTCGACTTTACTCTTCGTCGCATCGACATAATTTTCGCCTTTCAAGCATCCATGCCCGCCGTATATCAACGCACGTCCGGCCTGGTCCGTCGTTCCCGTGCGAAGCTGACTGGAATGGCCCACCGGGACCATGACGGCTCTGTACCGCCGCGACGGGAATTCGCCCTCACCCTCAACCTTGATCCATGTGTCGCCAGAGATGTTATAATACCACAGGTCACCAATCTCGTCGTTCCAGGTGTATCCGCCGTAGACCAGCATAACCACTTGCGAACCCTTGATGCTTATAGCTGCCGCATGTCCAAAGCGCGGCGATGGTCGAATAGGATACCTGGGATGTGGCTTTAGCTCTTCCCAGGTGTTAAACGTGATGTTGTACTTCCAGAAGTCGTTCATGTAATATTTTGTGCTGAGGCTTGGATAGTCGGTAGATATGCCGGTCGGGTAGATTCCCACAAAGTTAGTCGTGCCGCCATACGCATAACCGCCGAAAAGGTACAAAGCCTCGCCATGAGCTGCGAGTGACGGACTGTGCCTGCCGCGTGGTCCGAAGACGTCTCTCTCTGCGGTTCCGTCAACCTCCGTTTCGTTTTTGCACGTCACGCAGAAGGGCTTGAGATGTGACCACTCTCTCTCCGTGACGTTGTACGACCACAAGTCATCGAAATATAAAGGATCATTTGGATCGTACTTGGTCCTGTCGTCGTAAATTTCATGCGCTATCCTTGCTTGACCCGGAAGAGGTGGGCTCACGCGCTGTCCGTGCCCGCCGAACATGAAAACGACGTCCTCGTAGTCAACCATGGCGTGCTTCCATCGTCGAGCGGGCACCGTCTTGGTGAAGTTAGTGATCTTAACCCACTTACTTCGCGGGATGTTGTAATGCCACAGATCTTCACAGTAATCCACGCAGTCTATGCTGTAGCCGCCAAACATCACCAGGGTATCTCGTTCTCCCGTGAGCCTGTTTAAAACCAAGGCAACCTGATGCTCATGGCGTCCACTGGGTAACTCGCGCGCCGGTCGGTTCACGCCGTTTTCGAGGTTAGGCTCAGCGTACGGCCGCAGTCCAGTCCAGTCAAAGCAGGTGGTGTGATACTCGCACGTCGCACCAAACTTGCGAGATGTCACTGTGAGTGCTTCCCATTCCGCTCGATTGTCCTCCGAGCACTGGATGAATGTGCCATCGTCAGCTTTGATATACCTGTGACCTTCTTCGCTATTCGCGCGTTCGCTCGCGCACACGGCACATTCCTCGCACACCAGCTCGTTCGGGTTGTAAGCGGTCCAGTTTCCAGTGTTCCAGTCGTAGAGCCACATGTCGTTGAGGTAATCTCCGTTCGGCACGCGCACCTTGCCGCCGAATATCATCATGCGGGACTCGTCGGTGACCACGGCGGTGTGTCCGCTTCGGCCGGGAGGGCCGAAGTCGCCGTGAAAACCGCGATCACCCAGGGGCACCATC
>JACLAA010001764.1_pt1 | contig 17146 bp, 10 predicted proteins | sample 8027891 | NCBI WGS metagenome assembly JACLAA01 (sample SAMN15724900, study PRJNA655200) | protist metagenome | isolation source: fluorescence activated cell sorting (FACS) single amplified genomes of... | place: Spain: Blaines Bay Microbial Observatory, Mediterranean Sea | collected 2016-01-19 | reverse complement strand
TGGCCAGAAACGCAAGCAAATATGCTTGGCGGCGGCTTAAGCAGGTACTAGTATGCTCGGCGGCCCAGGCGGCCGCGGCTGTCGCTGCCAGTCACGGTGTATTGGGCCCGGGGGGTTGCGGCACTCCTCCCCCCACTGGCACCCTCCCTGTCAGTGAATCCTGCCAGTGATACCAGAGGACGGCTCGGTCGGTTTCCTCCCCTACGTCGACTATTGCGCTCGACCCCCCTATAAATTTCGAAATTCTCCACGCAGGCTGAGTATTAAGATTCGCAGGGTAATTTAGCTTAAAGAGGACCCATGGAGGGTGCGTCCACACTGGCATCTTAGAAGAAAGAATTACCCGACTTGGGGTAGGGCCTAGCTCGCCGTTGGGGTTCTAACCCTAGCCTAGCCCCAAGCCTAACCCGCACCCCCGTCATGCAAGCGACTGAGCAACTTTCAAACTTAGTTTTTACAATTCAATTTTTCTTCAAGTTGAACGAGTTCCTTGCGCGCCGTTTCAATGCCGGACAAAATCAAATTTTTCATAGAATTTCCTTCTGCTCGCTTCACGTGCTTGTCCAGTTGAGCGTGTTTCTCGCCGTAGAAGATGGCTGATTCTACGATAAAGCTTCTCACGTCCCACTAATTTCTCGCGCATGGCCTTATCTGGCTAACTCGGCTGTCCCTGAGCGTTCCACTGGCTATGTGGTGTTTCTTGGGCTGGCCCGGCGTGGCCCCATTGCCCTCAGGTGCCCCTGTTAGGCCGAAACGGCGTGACGGAGAACCAACTTCACCGGGCCGTAGCTCGCGCGCGAATCCTAAATAGATCCACTCGTGGGGACGCCCTGGCGAGTTGGCACACCAACATTTACTTTGTGTACAGTCCGCCCTGGAAAATAGGAACAGTCGGCATTTGCTTCGATTGCCAGAGCCTGCTTTGTAGCCTTCAACAATTGTTTTTTGAAAGGAACAGCAGTGCTTGATTCAAGTTCGCTTGCTGAAGGGCTTAGCATCACTTTTGATCGCATGAATATCTCCGCTACCTCCGCTATATTCAATTCAGCATTGCAGAGAAGCACGACAGCCGCAGTTGATAAGTTGTCACCCTCCCACACCCTAGTTCTGTGCTCATAGACATCAAGCACAAGATCTAGCGCTTTAGATAAGCACTTATTTCGGCAGTTCAGTGGTTCTTGGTTGTATAGCAAAATAAGAATCGTGAGAATAGGTCGAATTGCAACTGTCTCTAACTGCGATGTGACGGAACTTAGAGTAGCACTTACTTGAAAGAGCAATTCTGCGCACCAGGGACCATTTGGCCTCTTAATTGCATAATTCCGCTCGTTCGATAAGTTTGCGCGTGGGCTCCGTTGGCCTATGGGACACACAAAGCAAGTGATGAATAAGTCCAATGCATCAGATAATGAGAGGGCAGGAGCGTGACAATTAATAAGCACGAATGAAATGCGCACAATTGCTTCAACAAACTCCCTGTATGATAGTGATCGACCAGCAAGTTTCACTCTTGCTTGCTTATGGCTTGAACTGAGAGTGCCTGCATTGAGTGGGCACCGCCACCCCGGGCTGTCGCTTTGCTCTGTATCTTTACATTCGCTTCTATGTTGCAACATGGCAGAGGCGACTGTGCTTTTGTGTTGGCGGAACAGCCTTTTTAGGATGCTCTGGACCAAACTTTGAGATAGAGTGGGGATGATCTTAGTGTCTTTGCAGAAAAGCAGAAATGAAGATGAGGTCATTGTGGGTAAATGTCCGCCAGGCCTACCATGTTCTAACAAAGAATACCTGGAGTATGCTCCTCTCAAATCAGAATTGTGTCGCAGCACTATTCTCTGAAGCCGCAATTGTTCGTGCTTAGCCAATGCCGCATCTTTGCCAACTTGGTCTTCAAGATGCAGATATACTTGAGATTCAGCCGCGCAGGAAGCAAGCTCAGGTTCCGATTTTGTAAAGCTTTGTGAAATCCGATCCGAATGAAAGGTGCCACTACACAAGGCGCCATCATCTCGCATAACTACTCCCATTCCTTCTTTTTGCCCCTGAACCCAATCGCCCAAATAACGTGCACCATTTGCATAAGAAAAGGTACCTATTCCGTGCCTTTGGCCATCTTTCCATTGACCAAGGTAACGATTACATCCTTGCTGGGCAGATTGGGCTGTATGCCCTTCAGCCAGATCAATCCAGATATGCTCACCATTGCCGTTTTGTTTATCATCACACCACTCACCCTCATAGTATTCCAGTCTATGCCGCCACAGCATTAATCCCGCACCACACTTAACATCCTGATTCCACCCCCCCTCATAGTAATTGCCGCTTTCATACTGCATTGTGCCATGGCCACTTCTCTTATTGCAACTCCATTCGCCTTTGTAGTAGCAGGAACTATCTACGTTGTAATACAATATTCCTGTGCCATGCATGGCCCCGTTACACCAATCTCCCTTGTAGCAAGGGATTCCATTATTCACGCCATGCATTACACCATATCCATGACAAAGTCCGTTCAGAACTGAACCCTTGTAGGAAGATCCATCGGGCCATATGTATTTTCCTTTACCTGTGATAGTATTGCGTGTAAACTCGCCCACAAATTTCGTTCCGTCCGGCCAGGTGTAGGTCCCAACCCCATGCATCATTCCACCAAAGAAGTCCCCCACATATATTGTTCCACGCTCGAAAAAAGCGACCCCATGTCCCTCGAAGTTGTTAGCTCGCCGGCGCGTATATCGGTGGCTCACTAGCACCCGGTCTGCGAAGGATGTGCGCAGATCACGCATAGCTATACTCCGTCTAGGCGTTACGCAATTGAAGATACTACGACAAGGCTACGTGTATGCAGGAACATGGGGAAATTTACCCGTGTGCCCCTCTCTTGACGTTATGTATAGGATTCCAACCCGAGTCCCGGGCCTCTGGGGATGGGGGGCTGATTTCAGTCGGACTCGCCGGGTCCGAGTCACCGTGACCGTGAGTCGGACGGCCCGGGCCCGGGCCCGGGTCCACTGGCAGATTTATACCCCGGCCGGGCCCGGGCCTGGGCGGGGGCCCGGGAACTCCGTGTGGGAACTCCTCTTGGGGCCTACTAGGGCTCACCAACTTTTGGTGGGGATGATTGGTACGATCTCAACCGCTGCCAGTGGCAGGCGCTACTAGCTGTGGCGGGGAAGCACCCCGAGGACTATGCGGACGCGATAAGCGCTTGGTATTTGAGGGGGACTGCGCATATAGAACGCAAGCGCTGAACTCGGCCTTTCTCCTAAGACGGCAAATCGTTATGAGCGGACGATGAGACCAGAAGCGTGATAATGAGGTCGTATGGGACCATAGTAAGCGCTCTGTGGCCTTATTTTTTCAATTTGGACCGAAGGCCCCGCGAAGGCATCCCGAGCGCCGTGTACGGCGGGGTGAATGGGGGCGCTACGGGGTTGCGGACCTCCGTAGCGGCCTCAGACCCAGCCGAGGTGTTATGTGCAAAGTACGAGGCAGCCTGCCTGGGCCGGGCCGGACTACTGCCGGACTACTCTCGCACCGCGGCGGTCGCCGAGAGAGGCGTCGAGAGACTTTTTTTGATGATGTCAAGCAAGAGAATCCCCGGTCCACGGCACGAGACCTCTATAATCGCAAGACTAGTTAGACCATTGACGATTGACCATACCATTAAGACCATTAAGCCAGATCATTAAGCCATACCCGCCAGAAGTCAACACTGCATACGTGACCTGCAGTACAAGAAAATATCGAACGCGGCGGGCACACGTGCACGGCGAAGTGAAAAACCCGTAATCAACTTTTATTTATTTATTTATCGGACTCGGAGTCTGAGACCCTCGGAGTGCGCTCTGCTTTGCAACCGCTAGGTCGACGCCCACCCTCGTCCGGAGTTGATAACCGGTCAGATGTTGAGATATTTCCTATTGCTCGGAGGTGCAGAGTGTCTTGTACCCCCGTATGTGTCACAAAGGTCGAAAGATGTTGGTCTCTTATCACAGCGAAATTCCCGGAAGCGCAGTAGCGGCCGAGTAGTCTTACTTGGGAGTGGAATACCTCCTGAGTATCCGACACACGACGGTCCTGTAGATTCGGGCGGTGGCCCAATACTCAAAGGAGTGATTCTAGGTGGTGGATCATTCGGCTTGGCAATGGCGCACGTGCTTGGCCGTAAGGGTGTTGCTGTAACGCTACTAATGCGAAATAGGTTAGATGCTGAGACGATAAACATCAACCGTCGGCACCCCAGATACCTGAGTGACATCGAGGTACCTGTCCCCACGTGCGCAACAACTGATGAAAAAGAGGCTTTGCGAGATGCAAGCTTCCTAGTGCACTGCGTTCCAGTACAACACTCTCGACGGTACCTGCGGAAAATTGCCAAGTTGGTCCCAACTGGAGTACCTGTGCTCTGCACATCAAAGGGCATTGACCGGAAGAGCCTTAATCTCATGTGCGAAATCTTGCCATCACAGCTTGGTGAAGGCCGGAGCTATGCGTTTCTCAGCGGACCATCCTTCGCACGTGAGATCGCCGAGGGACTTGCTACGGCCGTCGTCGTAGCGTCGGAAGACCGCCGTGTTGCCTTTGACTTCCGTGACCTTCTTGCTTCCGAATCATTTCGTGTCTTCACATCAGCAGACGTTGTTGGACTGGAGGTGGGGGGCGCCGTCAAGAATGTCCTTGCGCTCGCAGCAGGCATGTGTGAAGGGTTGGATCTCGGGACAAATGCGGTTACCGCGCTTGTTACGCGGGGTCTCTATGAGATGCAGCGCATTGCACTGGCTATGGGCGGCCGTGCGTCAACTATTGCCGGTCTATCCGGTGTAGGTGACACATTTGGTACATGCTTTGGTCCACTAAGTCGAAACCGTAATACTGGCGTTCGCCTTGGACGCGGCGAGCGCCTTGATGACATTCTCGCCGATATGGGTGAAGTCGCAGAAGGCGTCGAGACCGCCTTCGCCCTTGAGCGCCTCATCAAGAAATCGCACAAATCTTATCGTCTTGACCTCAAGTTCCCCATCATATTTGGTGTAGCTGAGATCCTCCGTGGTGATCGCACTCCTCGAGAAGGACTCGAAGCCCTCATGGGATTGCCACTGCGCCCTGAATTTATTGCGCCTGTATCTGATGCACAAGCCAATCGACGGAGACCCCTCATTGTTGTTTCAGACTATGAAATCGGTGATTCAGACGAAGATGACCGGGATATCGACTTCGCCGACTGAGTTTGGACTTCGTGAACTTGAGCCCAGGTATTACAATCTAGCATGTGCTTCTTCTACATACTCGCAGGCACCCCTTGGGTCTGACATAAACTTCAGATTACTAGAAGTATAAAGCTTCACGATTATTCGCACGGTCACGGCGCTAGTAGTAGTAGGCCCGAGCGGTCCGAGCTTGAAGGATAACTTGGAATTTCTCAAGTGGCGGTGGAATAAAGTGCGCGCTCGATACCGCACTGGCCTCGACCCCCTCGGGCCCCCTCTACCTAACGTCACCGTGACCGTGACGGTGGGCACCAGTGTGCCTCAGCGGCTCAGCCTGCCAGGTTACTACTACTAGTAATAAAAAAAGGAAGACCTAAAAATGAACAAGCCTCCTAATAGCCTTCTCCCTGCTCAGTCAGGATACCCAACCGGCCCGGACTTGAAATAAACTTGAAATAGTTAACAGGAAAGGAAGACTCCGAGTCCGAGTCACGGTCATGACGAGCAACACTGGCAGTGGCACCGACAACCTGCTGAAGCTATGCCCTATTAATAACCATGGAAATTACAGTAAGGAAACAATGACAATAATGCGGGTGCGAGAAGTTTCCTTTCCTGCCTTGAATCAACAAGCCTGGCCACATTAGTTGCGAGGCGCTTTGTGGCATTTATAGCAGGGGTATTGAACTGCAGCAGCGCAGACGCACAACTTGCAAGGAGCGAGTAGGAAGAAAAAACCACAGCATTTTGGAGTTCAGATTCTAGAAGCATATCCCCAATTTCACATGAAACTCCATCAACTCCACGATCGAATTCAGACACAATAAGCATTCCATGGGTAGCGTAGGTGAGGAGCCTGAGCACTTCAACAATGCGACGTCTCTGATGTCGGTGAATATTGATACCGACGGTGGCTTGTCCAAGAATGTTGTCTCTCGCTTGATGAAAGTAGCCTTCGGCGATGACTGACCTCCACCCAGCATTCTCAAGAATGGCCAAGACCCGTGCTCGCCTTGTGATTGTGATCCCGCCCATATGAATGAAGTCAACATTGCCTCGGAAAGAAAAATTCCTCTCCATTGGCTGCGTGGAAACACCTATAGGTTTAAGGAAGTTACAATATCGCCCTGCCCTTTTTGCAAGGTCGGCATTTTGGTACGAGTACTCAAGCCATGGATAGCTCGCGCCAATGGGATCAAGGGCAACGAAAGCCCGGTAGTCATCTACGGTGACACCAAGGAGCGCCCTTCGTGGCGGCATCACTAATGCAGCCTCTCTGGCAAGTTTCCCGGCCACTACCACAGCTTCATCTCCTTGTTGGTCTTGAGCCGCTAATTGTGCAGCAACGAGAGCTTTTGGCTGCGAGCATAGTATGAGTTGTTCTAAATTTACGAGAACAGCAGTTCGAGGAAGAAGGTTTGCCCAAGTCCTATTCATTAAGTTTGCATTCAATACTAAATGCTGGCGCTCAATACAGTCGGGCACAAAATTCAAGCATGCTGAAGCGTTGGCAACTATAATGTCCTCAAAACCAAGGGAAGCGAGGCCTGTTTTGAGAGATACACTCACGTCATCCAAAATATCATTGCAGTTGAAATGATCAAGACAGGTAATGGCCCATGTAGCAGGACAGTTCTTGGAGCTTCGACTCAGTCTCACAGCGTCACCTGCAAGTGAATCATCAACAACACAACTCTGTCGCAGTGTGCGCAAATAATCTCTCTGATTCATGCGCATCGACTGGGCTGTATCAGGACCGACCCCAACCCTGGAAAGCTCGCATGCCTGGCCATTTGCGAAGGTGTACGGCCACGGCGAAAATCGGAATAAGGTTACTAGACCCTATGATTGACAATTAGCATTTTGACAAGCAGAACGACGCGGGAGCTCCACTGGAAAACGAGATAGCATCACTGCACATGACAAGGTGAGGACGAGGTTTTAGTATACATTATTAGATCGACTGGATTAGATACGTCTTACTGCGGTACCTACGGTACCTTTACTCGAGTCATGCTGCCGCAGGTATGCTACAATGCTTACAGACTGACAACCCGAGCGGTCGGGTGCCAGTACTTGGCCCCACTCGACCTACTTGAGCACCTAGATAGACGACCCGAAGCGTCCGGAAGAACCCAGAACCTGACTTGAAGTAGGAGTCACGGTCACGGTCACTGGCACGTGACGGTCGCCGTGCCAGTGACCGTGACGGTCACGTCACAGCGGCCCTGACTCGGAGTTCAAGTTCCCGACTCGGCCCGGGAGTCACTGGCAGCCTCAGGCTGAGTCACTGGCACGGGACAAGGCCCACTGGCACCCGGGCCGGGGCCCGGGGGTGCGAATGATCGCAAGACCAAAGGGCCCGGGCCCGGGGTACGTACCTCAGGCTTTGGGACTCGGAGTACAGCGGCTGAGACCGTGACCCGGATGATCCACCGGTGGCTGGATGTTATACGGCACTTTCATTTCTAAAGGGAGACCGGCGGCACTTAGCTACCTTAAATTACACTATCTGCTTGAGTAAAGGTGTACGTAGAATCTTCCGAGGTCAAGGGGGGCTATTTCGCCCTAAATCCCAGGAGGCCCGGCTCTTACTGATAGCCGGACGGTACGCTTACAAATTCGGCTAAACAAAACGCCAATTTAGGGCCTCGCGCAGAGCAGCAGCTTTTCCAAGGGCACTCGCAGACCGCCGAGCCGGCTAACTCTCATGCCAGTGCGCGCTCTTTTGCGCCTGGCGGGGACGAGTTCCTAGGACCTCCACACGCGCTGGCGGCACAAACTCAGGCTCGGACTAGTAGCACATACGGCGGTCAATCATGGCATCGCTGAGGGAGGCGTCGCTTTGGGCCACTATGATCATGTCAAAAGCGCGTTAGAAGGCGAGTGGGATCATTGCAGGCCACCGGTGGGGACCGCCGAAATCGCACGGGAAAATATTGGGCCCGGGGGGCGGGAACTACGGGAGCATTTTTAAACTCACAATACGGAGCTCCCTTGTGAACTTTTCGAGCCCTGCCACTGCTGTGCCATCGCTGTTCATCTCACACCCGACGGGTCTTGATGAATATATATATATAGCGCAAAATCTCCCATGAAAGGTCGGACTGAGGCTATCCGTTGAGAGCAACGGCAGCCCCTACTGAACTGATCGTATTTCTTTGCCCTGCGACGACGGTAAGGTATATCAGTAGACTCCCTGTAATCGTGGACGCACCATTTGCCACACTTGCAAAATGTTGTCATCTGAGACGGATGCCACCACCCAATCTTGCATTGGATTCCAACTTATGTCAGAAACCTTGTCATTGTGTCCACCGTGAATAAATAAGAGTTCTTCTGGGCACTCATTGTCCACCGAAATCGATGGGTGCCTTCCGACTTTCGTGAGGTCCCACACTCGGACACGCCGATCTGCTCCGCAAGAGGCGAGCAATGAAGCATCAAAAGGGGCCCATTGTATCTGGAATACCTCTCGACTGTGTCCATCTAGCCTGTGAACAGCCCCGGAGGTATTCCGCATGTCCCATATTTTTATACATTCATCGGCTGAGCCAGTTGCCAATACAAATTCGTGATGCGGATTGAAATTTATGGAATGAATGTCAGCACGATGCGCATCTATCACTCTGATGAACGGGTCAGCTGAGCCTTTCTTTCGTGTATCCCACATCAGTATCTGCCTGTCATCGCCTACTGAGCTAAATAGGTGTGGACTGTAAGCGTGCCACGCCACGTCCTCAACCACATCACCATGACCTTTCCAGGTGTTAAGAGCGGGGACGTTGGTTGTACTTGTTTGGTTTATATCCCACAAACAGATGCTGCAATCATCGGATCCACTCAAGAGCTCACCAAGGACATGTGGATTCCATGAAAGGCCATAGCCTTCCTTTGTATGTCCCAGACATCGATGCTCTGGACAGAAGTTGCTGTCTCTGGGTAAGGATGGATGCTTAGATATATCGAACACAAAAACATCAGAGGATGGTGACTTTGTCGCTAAGATGAACGGATTTTGAGGCATGTATCTAGCACTACGAAGGATTTTTGAAATAGTTGTCTACTCCTCTGATGAAAATGCGCACCGATTTATCTCCCCTTCGTGATTAATCTTAATGTTGATTTCCATCTTGCCGTGCGTGTCACCTTTACAAGAGGTTAGTAGCAGTGAGACGTGACTTCAAGCACCTTTGGCATTCAGTTCTTCTGTCCCGGGGTCACCGTAGTGAGGCAATCTAACAGATGCTATCATCAAATAATTTGGTTCACCAAGTGATGTATGCGTGCCCAGCACCAATTTGTTAGGCAGACTTGCCGACATATTGCTGCACAAAAATTAAAATTAGTTGCACGACGATACAAGATAAGGCAGACTACTCACGGGGGGGTGTCTGGGATCCATTGCACGGTTAAGGAAGGCCATTCGAGCGCATGAGTTAGAACGAGATCGTAGAGAAATGGTGCGTTTTTCTTCCATACCTTGTACTCCTCATTGACCACCTTTGCGTTTTTCCTGTCGGAGGTCTTCCGAAGGTGCGTACCTTCATCCGGAGCTCGTCAGCCTCCATTTTTTTTCCGTACACGCATAAATTTACTAGCACGCAATAATAGAGTATTCAGCTTACCCTAGTCTCCCTGGTGGCTAGTGAAATAGCAACAGACTACTAGTTGGGAATTTATTCTTTGCTCAGTTGCCGCCCATCGGGCCAACCAATCCCGGGGACAAATAGGAAACGTCACCGGGGCCCTTCTATAAACAGGGAGGGAGGGCGGGCTAAATAAATCTGAGGACCGGCGTGAACCACTGGCACAGCCAATTTGGCTTTGTGGTTGGCCGGAGATTCCGAGGGAAGCCTAAGGCTAGTACAGTAAGCAAGATAACTGTGCTAGCTGGCTCCTAGCGTCGCGTTGGAATTTGGTACACTCACAAAGGTGTCCCAGCCCAAAGGGCAGCCCAGGAATAAGCTAGGCAGTGTTAGGTGCCATAATAGACCCCATTGTGCTGGAAGCCAGCGTTGAGAGAATTTCTCAGGCACATGGTGCCTCTTTGTGTAAACGACAAATGTCGCCACAGTGACCGTGACTTGTCCTTGAGGATGAACATATGTAAATATGACTGGGAATAAAATGCCCAGCCAGCTGAGAGATACCCAGAGGGACCAACAGATCATGGATAGGGCCCCTAGTACACTAGGCCGCTAAATACGTTGATGTGCCCCACATCGTAGCATTCAGCTTACCCTAGTCTCCCTAGTGGCTAGTGAAATAGCAACAGACTAATAGTTGGGAATTTATTCTTTGCTCAGTTGCCGCCCATCGGGCCAACCAATCCCAGCGAAGTTGCAAAGAAAAATCCCATCGCAGTCTGCAACTGAGTATCAACACAAGACCTGGAACAAAGAGCTACCATAGCTGCATTGTGCACTTACTGCACTGGCAGTGCACCCAGCTCATCAGATCCAAGCACATACCAAAGTTGATATCGCTGAATGGACCCAGCCCGGGCCCTCCGAGTCCGAATCGGCCCCTGGCCGGCGGCCCGGGGACGGTGCCAGTGCCAGTGACTGTGACACTGGCAGTGACGTTCAAGTTGCCGCATCATCTACCCGGGCCAAATGGATCCATTTGCCGGGCCTACCTGGCGCATCATCTGCCCGGCGCCGGCCCAGTGACTACTAATCAAGACATATCTCGATCTAGATACAGACTACTAGACTACTAGCAGCTGTCCTAGCCTGCTAGACTACACCTAGGTACTAGTTAGCTGCGCGTTAACTACGGCGATGTCATTATCCTCTGTCGAGGGTCGGCGCGCTGCTGCAGTTTTGGAGGAAACTATTCGTAAATTAACCTTTCTTGAAGCAATTTCCCCAGATATTCTCCAACATCGTGATGAGTTGACGAAATTCGTTGGGGATGAGGTATCACAGATAATAGGAGACCAACGACTGTTAGAGGAGCGCTACGAGGGCTTAATCTCACAACGAAGCAAATTAAGAGGGGTTGCAAATAAATTTAGGTACAAACTCGTGCAAACAGAAATTGAAGGCGTGTCGCGCAGTCTAAGGAATTCTACTAAAAGCCTATGCCAGAATTTGAAAGATAACCCCGACATATCTGGGAATCTATTTAAAATTCAGCGCGAAAGACAAGATCTCATTGAAATCATAGAGCAAACGATCAATGAGGTAGGCACACTTCATGCTTGCCTTGCCCATCTAAATTTTCGTACAGCTTAGGGAGAATGGCTCATTTACAACACTCATCGCGAAGGTTACCAAAGACATAGACGACCAAAACCGTCTTCGGGGCAGCCTTCGCAGAGAAAGGGAGATTTCTGATACTGCCCGGCAGCTTGATAAGGAAATTGCTCAAGAAAAGCTCCGTCATCTGAGACAGGTTGCTGAGCAGCAAGCATTAATCACGCAGCTGAAGCAGCAGCTCAAATCAATCAAATCCAAGACAGCCATTGATGTGAATTCTCTTCAAACCGTGGCAGAGGCACGAACTTGCTCTACGGCAAGAGTCCATAGACAAACCGAACGTTCCCAGGAAATAAAGGCTTCCAGTTTAGAACGGCATCGTGAAACGGAAAAGATGGTTCACGCCTCAACTTTGGAATTTCTTGAGATGAAACAACAAGAATTGGCAAACAAGCTTACTTGGTGGGCAAACAAATATCGAGACGACTACGCTAAGTTGGAGTTGCGCCTCAAAACGCTGACACAGGAGCGAATCTCCAATTTGGATCGACTGACTATCTTGAAGAAACGACGAGACTCTGAACTAAAAGCCGAGCATTCTATGAGGGCTAACATAGAGAGCAGGGATGAACTTGAAAGGCGCTCTTTAGTTAAGTCTCACAAGGAGCGTGGAGCTGCCGCGGCTATCCAGTCCGCTGTAAGGGCATTTCTTGATCGCAAAGCAGAAGAGGATGCGCGTCGGGCGGCAGACAAAAAGAAAAAAAAGGGAGGTAAAAAGTAAAATGGGCTGCTTTCACTTAGAATGACAAAAAATGAACAACAACAAGACAATGACTCGGATCCGGACTTGCAGCCTCAAGAGGCCTTCACCCTGCGCAGCCGCGGCTAGGTGATAATTTGCAAGTAGATTTGCCTGGTGATTAATTCATAACCAGCCCACCCGTGGATTGGAATAGTCTGTTAGGTTGGTTTGTTGTTGCGCGTGGAGGGTCAGCCCCGGGCCCTAGACGCTCGGGCTTCGAGCTGACTGCCTTTCTCTGCTATTTTGCGCTCCCCCCTCGGCGCCGACCGTGCATCGCCCTGCCAGACCTTTAGCGTGTTGCGTATCGTAAGCAAAGGGCGAAATACGCGACGAGGACGACGGTGTCTGGGCACCAACAAAAGCTAGGGCTAAACCTCATTCCGCGCAGGGTCCTGCCAGTGCGCTCATATAGCACTAGAATCGACGTGGTTTCCGAGTCAAGTTTGCCTGGGCGGCATGGAGGTCGGCAGAGAGACTGCCGCGGCATGGGTTTTGCCTACTAGACTGTGTATAAGAGTCAGACGGCTTAAGTCAGCCTGAGCACCGAACTTCGCTTCGCTCGCTCAAGTTCGGTTTCCTTTTGATGTATATCTTGTATCACTGATCCTGGACCCCGGGCCAGCCCCCCAGAACACTGGCATAATACCTAATACCTATACCTATACCTACGGTACCTACGGTACTTTACTAGTACTCTAGTTTTCCCAATCATGATCTCCTCCGCCACTGGCATTCCACAAATACTCCAGACCGTGACTCGGATCTATCATGATGAACTTATAATAACTTGGCCCGGGTGGCAAACAAGAATTGCCAAAAACATGAAGTACCCAGGCCGGCCCGGGCCGGGGGCAACTTTGACCTATAGGCCCCTTCAAGTTAGGCTGAATTGCAACCCGGGCCCGACTTGAACCAGACGCCCAGTTATAACGTTATAAAGTTACGGCGATTGTTGTACGGGGCACGAAACGCCACTGGCGCGACCTTCGCAGACCCGGGCCACTAAAATTTCCACTGGCAAACCTAATCGCTTCGCTTACCCGTTTCGGTCACGTCCTAGAGGGGTAGGGAGGCCCCTTGGGCTCAATTTGCCGACGGCCAAGGCGTCTAGTTGTAGAGATACGGCAAAACGGCAAAGCAAATTTGGGGTTCGGTGTCCGCCCCCGTACATGCGGGTATTTGTATACTCAGGCTAGTACTAAGAAGTAGGGGGGATACCTCCGGTGCAGTGCTGTCTAATTGCCTAAGCGCGTGAGAACGCAGTAATAAGTACTACACTTGGGCCTTCGAGTTACCGAAATGGTTTGGTCATGGGCACCGGCTCATAACCGAGGCTATTTTTTCTTCGGATTTTGCTTAATTATAGTGTCCTTTCACTTGTGTCTGAGTTACAAGCCCAAGGGTTTCAATGCCAATCAAGGCGATATTGCATGTACTGCAAATATGGCCTTTCATGCTGTTTGTGTAAGCAGATTTACAAAATGAGCATCGTTCAAGCTGACTTCCTCGATAAATAGGGTCGAGGCTTTTACAATTGATCTCAAAAGGATTTCGTTCATCATAATTTAGTTTGAACTCATTTCGTGCCTTTTGCTCGCTCTTCTGAAGGACGGTTTGCGCTTTGTTGTGTAATTCTGACTTTCCCTGCGCCGAAGAGTCTGGTAAATCTAGCAGGCGACGCGCAAATGAAGCTGCCGTGATAAAGTTCCCTCCTTTGTATGCTTGCGTCATGGCCAAATTAAGAGCAAGAGCAAGATGAGCCGGCTGTAGATTGCAGTGCGTGAAATAGGCGGATAATTCCATTTGACGGACACCTTTTTCGATCGCATTTGCATGTTTTAGACGGATTGCAGTGACATATTCGCGGGTTATGTCCATCAGCTCTCTCACCTAAGCCCCCAATTTTAGATAACAAGGCACACGAGTGGAAAGGAAAATAGGATAGAGGAGAAACCAACCTCATTGGCATGTGATCGGCTTTCTGCTATTATCAGAGGGATACACCGCAATATGTGATGAAATCTTTCCCGGGAAGCTTGAAAATTGCCTTTCTGGAACAGCCGGTAAGAATTCCTAAGAGCATCGATAAGTTGGGGCATTGAATTTGCTATTCTAGGGAAGCAGCTACCATTAGCCACGTTGCCATCACGCAGCATTGCAATCCCATATGATGAAGAAAGGGGCAAGCCAGGTACCGAGGATTTAGAGGCAGCGTGTAAGACCAAAAAGCGTCCCCGCATAGGACTAAAATTGACGATTGATATTTGGCGATTGAGATAATTCATTGATGATCCAAAAGACCCAGCCGCAGCATGATCAGCAGCATGTGCAGAGTTCTTGCACCAACGGTTTTCGGGACAAATTCCAGCAACCGGGACTATATATGTGCGAGATACTGCCTCATCAGCCTTGAGATTCGAGCTTGCATAATCGGCATCCTCGTTGGCCGCATCATCGATGTCTAGATCCTCGCCCCATCCCCCTACCTCGTCGGATTCCGCCTCCACTTCATCAACTTTGACGTCGTCTAGATCAAGGTCGGCATCCCATCCCGGGGAACTGGTGTTATCGACGGTGTCATCGTGTTCGCTTTGGTCCTCATATGAGTTCCGAAAAGTGCTCTTTGGTATCGCGAGTAGAGGCCAATTATCAGATCGTAAGATTGGAGTCGGAGGTTGCATGAGCTGAGAATTGTGCAATACAATTGGGATGGGGCGGCCCGCACTTTGCAGCAGCTCTTTGATTCGCCCTGCTTCCTCCAGCATCCCATGTGAGACTGCTGTCACATAAGCAAGAGGAGACTGACCGGCCTCTTCTAGAACTCGAGTGCGTTCAGTGGCATCACCAAGAAATAATGAGTTGTGAAAGCGCCCCATAATATCCCTACGCATCTCTGCAATCTTCAACATCTTACGAAGTTTCTCGATATTCCCAGTCAATAGATAGAGAAAAGAAAGCCGCTCGAAATTCTTCGTTCGTTGATATGACATTTCAACCACCTGGTGATTGCCTTGTCGAAGTGCCTCCATACCAAGCCTGTGCCAACATTCATCATCACCAATTTCGTAGGCAGTGTTCATGGCCACTTCAATATTTCCACAAGCAAGTGCTAATTTGAATCGAGTTTGTAGGTCATCAACAAAGTGCAGGGCCACTTCAGGATATCCTTTCTCTTGTAAGTAAACAATTATTGCTTTGCCGCAAAGCTTTGAGTGCTTGATCATGTTCATAACCTCCAGATAGTTTTTATCCTCCAGGGCTAGCTTAAATACGGCCTCTGTATTATCAACAGAAAGAATGCAATGCTTCAACTCGCGATCAAGACAGTAGAGCTGTTTCTGATTTGCTCTGGTTATGTATACTGGGACATCAAGAGTGCGAATAATACCCGTATCCCCATTGGTCAGACAATACTTCACATGGTTTAAGGTGGTATAGAGAAAAATACGATCGTCCCAACCTCCACCTTTAACGCGAACAGTTTCAGTCACACTACACAGCTGCTCGAGATCTCGAGAGGCAATAGTTATACCTTGATTTAAGATCATTAGACTATGTGAGACTAAAGACAACGCACCGTGTTTGCTCAGAAGTGCAACCCTGCTACAGTCTTGATTCCATATTACGTACTTGATTCGTGCAACTTGCAATTCAGCAAGAACCCTTCTCGATTGAGGCTCAAAGAGCATGACTCTGTCATCTGTACGCAAAAGAAGGCGGCCTGATGTTCCAGCAAAGAACATGCAATCAGTGCTGGGATTAGGGGGAGGGACACTTTTTCTTTTCTCATTGTTGAGATCCTTGATGATTATCTATGACAGATTTGGTCAAAGGAAGGAGACGGGCTAATTAACAGTACCTGGCGATTTTTGTCTAGGACCGCAAAACGATTTCGAGAGAGGAACACAGCAGATAAAGCCAATCCCCGCTTTGGGTCTGAACTTTCGCCCTGTTGATTTGAGGCAATTACATCACCAGGGAAAACAAGCAACTCGAAAGACCCACCATCCTGTTGAGAGAAAAGTATTACGTTGTGTTCGGATGGGTTCATTGTATTATACTCCAAAGATCGAGGTCCAGCGCATACTCCATTCTGCGCGTGGCCGGTGGGGCGACGTAATGATAGCATTGGCAAGTCTCGGCGGGTGCTATATTCATGAATACGGAGATATCGATCTTTTACATAGAACAGAGTATCCAGATGGGAGCCAAATGCCGGCCTTTCACGTTCAAGTTTGAAAACAATCATCCCAGAATCATGCCCAGCAGCTAACAAGTTTTGCACGGGGTGAGCTGCAAGAATCCAGAATCGATCATTTTCACGTCGAAATGTTTGCACACCAAGTCGTTTTGATATGTCCCAGACTCGGATAGAACGATCTTCAGAGTTTGACACTATTAACTCATGCTTTGGATGGAAAACAACACAAGACACGTTATTACTATGGCCGCGCATGGTATCAACTTCCCAGGCCTTTGTCTCATTCATGCGCCATAACTTTACTTGTCTATCATCTGCACCACTAATCACCAACGGTAATGTTGGGTGAAACGATGCCCAGTTCACGCCACGATCATGCCCTTCCAAGACATACTTGACAATGGCGTCATTCCCTCCAAAAAGGTCGGCATTGACTCTCGAGACAACGCTACTCGCACTAGTGCTACTGGCGCCAATCTCTTGTAATGATGATGAGGTGATATGGGTTCCGATTGCCACGGGGGGGCCCCGTACAGTTTTCTTTCTGAGACCAGTAATGTCCCAGACCCGGACAGTCTGATCTAAGGATGCCGAGACGATAAGGTCATCTTTGGGATGAAATGAAGCACACATCACATAATGGTTGTGTCCCGTCAGTACGCTGACACATGATCGACTTTGCCAGTTCCAGATACGGATTGTTTGATCGTCACTCGCAGAAACTACC
>JACLAA010008007.1_pt1 | contig 17152 bp, 10 predicted proteins | sample 8027891 | NCBI WGS metagenome assembly JACLAA01 (sample SAMN15724900, study PRJNA655200) | protist metagenome | isolation source: fluorescence activated cell sorting (FACS) single amplified genomes of... | place: Spain: Blaines Bay Microbial Observatory, Mediterranean Sea | collected 2016-01-19 | reverse complement strand
GAGTTTGAGAAAATGGCAGCAGCTGGATTTGACTCAACAGAGATGCAAGATAACATGGAAGCGATGAAGAATAGGAACGCGGTTGGGCAAATGAAGAAATACATGCAATTTCAATTTCCCAACATAATGTCAGCTATGGTGCATCAAAGAGACGACGAAATGGCAGATGCGATTAAGAGAGAAAAAGATGCGGAAAAAATCGTCATGGTAGTTGGATTAGCGCACGTGGATGGTATTGTGGAGAGATTAGCGGGTGAATACACGGAAGTTATGAGTGTGAACGATAGTGAGTGACGTTGCAAACAACAAACAATAATTTCAACGCACGGTGAGAAGCGAAAACGTCGTCTTGCCGAGTACTCTTTGGGTTGGGTTTCCGCAACGGGAGGTAACGACGGTGGTAAAATCGTCGAGTAGTTCGCCATTATTTAATTCTGAGGTAGGAATTTTGCCAGGGAATAAGCCGGCAGTCAAGCACGCTTGGATGTTACAGGTTGGACCTCGATATTCTGCCCGGGACACGCGCTCTGGAATTACTCTCGTCGGGGATTGGTAGCGTTCAATTTTTGCGTCCTCGCACCGACGCTCGCCATTCTCGAGGAGTTCACACGTTGCGCCTTTCAAAATAATCTAGTAACTGGGAAACTTTACGGTTTGAGGAATCAACTTTGGTTCCGCAAACGCCGCCGGTCTGCACACTTCGACGGCGCTTCTCAATGAGTCGCTCAAGTCTCTCAGAAGAAAAGACGATCTCAACCACTCGTTGTTTTCGTCCACCCATTTCTGCAAATTGGATTCTACACTCGAAGAAGATGCATCATCGCCACTGCTGCTTGAAGACGACGTTGTGAGTGGTGATCTCGCGAGCTTTTCTAAGAGTGATTCGTCGCCAAACACAGCTGAGCTGTTGTTTGAAAATCTAGAAAATTCTTCTGCGACGGTTTTGATTTCCGCAAACGCGCGTTCTAAGAAGTTACCATTCGTCGATGAACCATCGATAACTTGCGCTGTGATGCACGGCAACACAAGGACGAGAGATATTAAAGAGAGAAAGTAATGCATTTGTGCGTCAAAGATACTTTTTTTATGCGGTAGAAATAAAAAAACGCTTTTCCATTTTGCTTTTTCGCAAAAAAGAGGAGAATTGAAGCGACAAGACAGGAGCGAGAAAAAAACGCATTTTATGAAAACGTTTCCCCCACCGCAGAGGTGCTTCTGGCCCATAGGCACGATAAAAGGTTGGGTTGGTTCAACGGGATTCTCTTCAAAATCCACGCCAGAAGACGTGTTGAAGGATATTGACCTATCGAATAGACTCGTCATTGTGACTGGAGCGAACAGCGGCATCGGTAAAGAAACAGCCCTTGCGGCGTTTAAACATCAAGCACACGTCATTTTTGCGTGTCGAAACATGGCAGAAGCATCGAAAATCACGAAAGAGTTGAATTCACTGTTACCGAAAGATTCAGAACCCCGCGCTTATGCGTACGCGTTGGATTTGAGTTCGCTCGAAAGTGTGCATAAGTTTTGCTTGAAAGTGAGATCGAATTTCAACGCTTTACATGTTTTGGTCAACAATGCGGGCGTAATGGGAGGCGACAAATTCGAAAGAACTGTCGACGGACACGAACAGATGTTTCAAGTCAATTATCTGGCGCACGCGATGATTGTTCGAGAGTTATTTCCTCTGATGCGTAAAGCTGTGGGCGGCGCTCGTGTCGTTTCGGTGAGCAGCCACGTGCATTTTTTCACGCATCGCAAAGGCATCGATTTCTCAAAAGTTACTGGTGCAAATGCGCACGTAAAATCCGACACCGCGAGAAGCTACGGTACATCTAAGCTCGCCCAGATTATCTTTACCCGAGATATGCAAGCATTATCGGCTGCTTCGAGACGCGCCTTCGAAAGTGAAATTTTGTTCTTTTCAGTCCATCCGGGAGCCATCCAAACTCCTGGGGCCAAAAAGCACGAAAATGGGTGGAAAGGCCGGCTCTTGCGAAAGCTTTCGAAGCCATTCATAAAAACCGTCGAGGAAGGCGCATCGACAACCTGCTTCGCCGCGTTCCATGAAGACGCAACCTTTTTCGCCGGGTATTATTTGGCAGATTGCAATTTTTTCCAGAGCTCAAAACATTCGCGCGACCGTTCGCTGCGAGAACAATTGCGCGAGGTCACCGAGAAGCTCATAACGGATTTTACGGAGACTGTAATGTGAAAGTATTACTGTGTGGTATATGTAGTACCACGCGTGCTAAAAACTGGTATTAATATTACAACAACAACGTTTTACATATAATAAATAATCGTACACTCTCTCTCGATCTCTACTTTTTTAAGTTTCTCTCGCTAACATCGTCTCGTGTACACCTCCGTGTACCCGTACTCCTTCGCAAACGCGTCCACAATCTCCACCTCCACTCGTTCCATCTTCATTTCTTCCCCGACTAAATCTTTCAAACTCGTCACGTCCATTCCTTTTAATCCGCACGGCAAAATATGTTCCCTGAAAAACTCTAAATCCGTCTCGCTATTCAGCGCGAACCCGTGGCTGGTCACGCCGCCGCTAATCTTCACCCCAACCGCACCTAACTTCTTCTTCCCAACCCACACGCCAGACATGTCCGAACCATCCTCCTCGTTCTTCATTTGCCCTCTCGCGTTCGTAATTCCGTATTTCTTCGCCACTTCAATCATCACGTTTTCTAACTTTTCCACGTATTTCCTCGCCCCCAATTTTTTCTCCCTCAAGTGGATAACGGGGTACACGACAACTTGCCCGGGTCCGTGATACGTCACGTCGCCGCCTCGATCCGATTTAATTACGTCGCATTTCAACTCCCTCAACTTCTCTTCGCTCGTTTTAATCGACTTCATGCCAACTTCGCTTCGTTTCCCGACCGTCACGACCGGAGGGTGTTGCAGAATTAAAAGCGTATCCGGGACGAACGCATTTTTCCTCGCGCAATGAATCGCGTGTTGTAACTGTTGCGCGCGCGCGTACGGGACTAAATGTTGGAAGATTCGGACCGATAAGGTTTTTGTTGTCGACATTATTATTCGTATCACCACCACGACGCATCCACCGCCAAAGAGCGAGCGCAGAGCGTTCTTCTCTTCCCGTATCTAAAGTGTCTAAAAGTGGGGAAAAAGCGGCACTTTTAAAGAAGGAACTCTTCACCGGAAAAGCGTAATGCCATGACCGCCGCTCGATCGGCGGTCGTGGCGTTCCTCTCTCGCGGACGTCGAAGAAATCATCCTTTTTGTTATTTTATGAGCGAATACAGACAGTTCTCCTCGTCGTCGTCTTTGTTTTCGCACGCGTCGACCAGAGATGACGAAGTCACGGGGAACGTCACCGACGCTTTTCAAGACAAAACAAAAGACGTCGTCATCGTCGGTGGAGGACCAACCGGAATCGCGTTACACGCCTTGTTATCCTCGTTCGATGTGAAAAACGTTCTCCTAATTGAGAGATACTCGAACGGGCCGTCGAAACACCCGAAAGCGCACTTTATCAACAGAAGAACGATGGAGATTTTAAGAGACCGAAACGCGTTCGGATTTGGTGAGAAAACAACCGTCGCTTCGCGCGTTAGAGAGGAAATGTCGGATGTCGTAAATTGGCGGCATTTTAGGTACGTGACTGGTATCCTAGACGAGAAGAAGGAAGAATTAGGGTCTGTGGATCACTTTGCAACGGAGCGGATGGAAATTGGGGAGACGACGGCGTCGACGGAAGGGGTGGCGCATTTCCCGCAACATAGGTTGATGCCGATGTTGTGGGAGAAGGCTTCGGAGAAGGCGAAGAAGAGGAGGGAGAATGATGACGACAATGATGATGACGACGCGTTCGTGAGAGGCGACGAGGTTGTTCGAGTAGAGAGGGTGATGTTGAGTAGTCGTAGCGAAAAGAGTTCGAGTAGCAGTCGTGGTGGGAGTAAGAACAGGTGCCGAGTGACTTTGAAATCAGGCAAAGTGTTCGAGGCGAAATACGTCGTCGCGTGCGACGGGGCGAGTTCAGTCGTGGCGAGAACATTGAATAGTGAGGGTAGAGAAACGAAGAAAAAAGGAACCAACACATCTTTCCCGACGCAAACGTTAGGTAATATTCACTTTGTCAGTCGTTCGCTGGCGAAGAGAATTAAAGAGAAAAGTAACGAAGCGATGTTGTATTTCGTGTTCAATAAAAACATCGTAGGAGTTGTCGTCGCGCACGATTTGCGCGAGGGAGAATTCGCGTTGCAGTTGCCGTACCACGCGCCAGTTCAGGATTTTAAAGAAATGTTTACGAAGAAAAAATGCGAGATGTTTGTTCGAAACGCGATTAGTGGTGGTGGTATTGATGTTGATGATAAAAATGGTGTTACGGTTGACGATATCGAAGTACTCGACGTAAAATCGTGGACGATGGACGCGACGGTGGCGAATGTCGTAATTGACGAAGAACGGGCGCCAAGAATTATCCTCGCCGGGGATGCCATGCACGCCTTCCCTCCCGCCGGTGGTTTTGGCATGAACACTGGGATTCAAGATGCGCACAATTTAGCGTGGAAACTCGCCATTGCGATACAAAATGAACACGATGACGACGCGTTGTCCTCTTCGCTGCTCAACTCGTACGCAAACGAACGAAAAAAAATAGCCTCGGAAAACAAAAACTTAAGCGTGAGCAATTACGAACGCGTTTTAGAGATACCAAGAGCTTTAGGTTTAGAACCTCGCGCGCTCGATGCGCTCGTTTTCGCATCCAACGCGTTGCCTGTGCCCCAAGCGCTGAAATCGTTTGCGTTTGAAAAAATCTTGAGCGCCGGACGCATGCAAACGGTGCTTCTCGAAAACGATAAGAAGAATCCATTGGGAGAGTACCGTCGCGAAGCGGTGAAGCGGTTGTGCGGCACCTCGGGAGAGACGCTCAAGTTAAAATTTCTCAACGAGGAGCTTGGATTTTCGTACGCGAAAGGCGTCAAAGCGACAAATCCGAACGTCCTCGCCGTGGGGAAACGCATCCCGCACTGTGCGTTAATAAACGCCGACGAAGGAGGAGGCACTATCTCTACGATCGATTTAGGTGGTTCAAACTGCAACTTCGAGTGCCAATTCTTTGCGATAACGTCGTCATCGGTGAACGTAGACGAAGATGCTCTGGAAGAAGCTCGAAAATTGTTACCTAAAGGCGCTGCATTAAAACTCGTCGTCGTTTCATCGTCGTCAGACAAAAAAGACGAGAAGCAGCCCAAAACGACATCGACAACGAAGAAGAAAGGAGACAACGGCGGCGACAACTACGCCATCTACATCGACCCATCGAACGACGCGTGGACGAGCATCGTCGAGGAATACAACGCCAAGAACACATCGAGAGCAGACGACGTCGCAGAAGTCATTCTCTGTCGCCCAGATGCGCACGTCGCCTTCGTCGGCAGTTTTGCGCACCTGCCGAACGCCGCGCGAGACGCCACCAGAGGGCATTTAATAGATTTAATAGTCAGGTAGAGATAATAATAGGAATAGAATATTATGTATGAAACTAACTAGGCGAAGAACCAAACGCTTGCTCTTCGGTAATCTGGAACGAGACGCACACCATCGCTTTGTTCGGCGCAACGTCTCGAACCTCGAACACTTTCGCATTTTTAATCGGACATCCCAAGTGACCTTCCGCTCGGGAAATGACGTCTTGATCGGTATGTCCTGGCGGTCGAAACGCGTAGGCGTGTACAGTTGGGAGTTTTCTATTTTCCCACGTCTTTCGATCGAACGAGTGTTTGAGACAATCGAGAAACTCCACCGCGGTGGCCGGGAGGTTCATGACGATGTGATCGAATGTCGCTCCGCTTGGGGGCACAGATGTATTCTTTGCCTCCTCCCGTGCGGTCATTGTCGACCAGTTCGGTTTTTGTACCGACGTTTCCTCTAATCTTTTGCGTTTCTTTTCTGATTTCTTCTTCGTGTTATTATCTTCGGTTTCTTTCTCGTCCTCCTCGTTTCCTTTTTCGTTCGCTTTTATATTCTCTCGAAATTTTTTCAACTCTTGCTCGTACGCGGAGAGTTCGCGCGCCCACATCTCCTCGGGCGCATCACTGCTCTTTCCCGTGGCCGGTTCTAACAACGATTTGATGAACGCTCTCGCGTCCATGTTGTATAATTTCACCGAGTCTTCAATCTTATTCAATTTGACGTTCTTTTGCATCATCTCGAAACAGTCCGGGTTCAAATCGCTCGCGTAGACTCGACACCCTTTCGTTTTCACCGCTGGAACAACGAACGGCCCAACCCCGGCCATGGCATCTACAATCACCTCACCTCTCTTAAACTCCACGTCCACCAACCGTTTATGTTCCGTCTCCAACCTCGAATTCCAATAGACTTTACCGAAATCAACCTCGAAGGAATACCCGTGTTGCTTCACCGTCGCTTTCAAATCCGCGTCGCCGTATAACAACTCCCAATTCGGCACTCGAAACATCGAATCAATCGCGCCTACTTTATTCACTACCGTTCGAATTCTCGAATTCTTATCCGCGATAACTTTCGCAATCGTATATTTATACGGTAAAAACTCTTCTCTCAAATTCACGTGTGCCACGTGCCCCACCTGTTCAAACGCGCTCGGCGTCTCCATCCCGTCTGGCAAGAGCTGTTTCAAAACGTACTCCGCCGTGTGATATTTATAATCTAACGTAATCCTATGCTCTTTCACGACCCCTTCGTTCTCTTCGTCATTTTTGCCATCACCACTCACCAAAGAAATTCCAACTTCGTCCTCTAACCTCTTCCTCACATCCTCCGGTAAAAAATCCGCCACCGCTTTCGCCGCGAAGCTCTCGCGCTTCAACAAAATCAATCTCTTCCTCTTCTCCGGATCTGTCTCGTCCAAAACCACGTCTTGTATTCCTCTTTCCTCGAGCGTAAAACCTCTCAAGATTTTCGTCGCGTTTGCGACTTTCGTTCGATCGATTGAAATCGCATGGACGAGGTACTCGCTCTCGAATTTTTGGTAGTCGATTTCCACATTTGGTGGTTGTACGAGCGAATGCCTCGGTAAAAGGTCGTTGTTGTTATTGTTATCCCTCGGGCCAATCGCCCCCGACGGCACGCTGCTCATTGAAAAAGAGAGACTTCTGTTTCTCTTCCTCCTTATTTGTATCGGTCTTTGTGCTGACTTCGTGGCCGTCGCCGTCGTTTTTGTCGTCGTCGGGGAAGTCGTTTTTGGCGGCGAAAATTGATGATTTCCGAATCGAATGTAACGAAGACTTTTGCGATAATAGGAGAGAGAAGAAGAAGCCCCGGCGCAAAAAGCGCGACGCGACGACAACGTCGTCGAAATCGTTGAAATCGTCGAAATGAGAGAGAGCGAGAGAGAGAGACCACCGTTCTCTCTCTTTCTCTCTCTTAAATGATGACTTTAGGGGAAGAATTTGTGAAGAAGTTACTATACAATTAATACTACAACAATGTCATCAATCTGCGATCATTCGCTCCCCAAAGGCCTGGCCATCTTGCTCACTTTACTACTTTTCACCTCACCGATCGCTCTCTCATCCATCTCACCCAACGGCCATCTCGGTTTTAACCGCACCTGAACGTCTCGGTCCTTTTCGTCTTTCGCAAACGCTTCGCTCGCTCTCGGGACGGGTTTTTCCACACCTAAGGCTAAGTTGAGTCTTTCGATGCCGGCCCAGGCGACCATGACCCCATTGTCGGTGCACCAGGAAGGTTTTGGGAAGACGACGTCGATGGAATGGTTTGCACCGATTTGGAGTAACTTTTTTCGGATTTTTTGGTTGGATGCGACGCCGCCGGCGACGACGAGGCAGGTTGGCGAGACGCCGTCGGATTCCACCCATTCCAAAGCTCGTGAAACGCGGTCTTCGAGGTGCGTTACCGCGGCGGTTTGGAACGCGTGCGCGATGGCGGCGCGCGTTTCGCGATTTTCTATGCCGTCCCAGTTTTCGGAAGGTAACACTTTCTGTTCTGGTTTCGACTCGTCGACGACCGCGCCGAGGTGCTTTTCGATGGCCAATCGGACGTTGGTTTTCAATCCTGCGAAACTGAAATCGCACGTTTTGCGTTTTCGCAACGGGACGGTAAATCTGATTGGATTCTTCACTTTTTTTCGAACAATTTTCTCAAACACCTCGTCCGTTATGTGCGCTTCCTGTTCCGTTTCCTTTCTACACTGTTCTCGTCGCGGTTCTAAAACTATCTCTTCGTACTCTTTGGCTAACTTTTCCAACGCCGGACCGCCGCCGCCGCCGACGGGCAAACCGAGAAGTCGCGCGGTTTTATCGTACGCTTCACCTATGGCGTCGTCTAACGTTTGACCTAATATGGTGTATCTCCCGACACCTTCTACTTTCAACAGCACGTTGTGCCCACCACTCACGAGTAACGCGACGAACGGGAACTTCGCAACCCCCCCATTTTCTTCTTCTTCTTCCTCCTCGCTATTCGCGTTCCACTCTTCCTCCTTCACTCTCGCCACCAAACAGTGCGCTTCCATGTGATGCACCGGAACGATTGGTATCCCGTATTCCCCGCTAATTTTCTGCGCTTTCCTCACCCCAACTCTCAAACACATGGACAACCCAGGACCCACCGTCACCGCCACCGCGCTCACTTGCTCACCGACATCCGTCACCCCGGCTTTGCGCAAACACTCCTCCACGACATCATCGATGGCATTTTGGTGCGCTTCTTTCGCTAAAGTTGGTACCACGCCGCCCCAATTTTCGTGTATGGACACTTGCGACTTGATGGCTTCCGAAACTACGTGGCCGGATTTCGTGACAATCGCGCACGCGGTGTCGTCGCAGGACGTTTCGATGCCTAAAATGAAGGCATTTTTGCCTCCTTTTAATTGGATGGCGTTTTTAAGGAACATTTTCTCCTCTTTGGTCTCGTAGACGCCGGCGTCGGAAACTATTCCTTTTTGATCGATTCGAAGGTCTTTCATTTGCTCCTCTTTTTCCTCGTCCTCCTCGATGGTGGTCCCACGCGCAGAAAAGCGAGCCGCAGTAAGAGCAGCAGCATAGCGGGGAAGTCTTTTGGAATTCGCTTTTAGGGAACGAACGGATTCGCCGCCGAAAAAACGGATGCTTTTAGAGGAAGAAGACGAAGAAGGAGAGGCGTACATCGCAGCAATACTTCGCGTTGTTGTTGTTGTTGTTGGATTTACTGGTAGCGCGCGTCGTTTTGCCGCCGCCGCCGCTGCTGCTTCCGCTGCTGAACGCAAAACGCGAGGACGCATTTACTGAAGATTTTCAGAGGTGTAATTTTGACTCTCTCTGCGAGAAAAATGAACGCGGAGTCATTGAGTGCTTTTGATGATGCTTTTGAAAGTGCGAACGTGATGATTATGCGATAGTACTATTTAAAAGCGCTTTTGTGTTTTATTATTATCAACATAATCTTCATCTTAACTCGCGCCGTAGGAACAAATGGTATTATTCGTCATCAACGCTTTCGCTAACAAAGCGTCTCGTTTCGAAGTGTTCCAGCTATCGGATAACAACGCGAAGTGCGCTTTCGTGGCGGGGTTATCGTCGTAATACGCCTGAGATACCGCGAGCGTTTCGTCCTCGGAGTTCAACGGTCGGTATCCAAACCCATACGCGTGAATACTTTCGCACAAACCGGAGAACATGACGTTGAAGAGTAACGCGTAGTGGTCTTGGGTTTTGTACGTGTCCGGAATGTCGTCGTCGGCGCCTAACGTGAACCAGGCATCGCTCATGTCTTCTTTTTCGTGCGCGGCGGCTAATACGCGGTTCACGAAAAACCGAAAATCGAAGGTTTGTAAATCGGAATCGTAGTTCCGTTTCGTCGCGGATGGAAATGGTCTGTTCACCCACAACACCGGTTTCCCGTCGTGCGCGTTGACGCCGTCCAACTCGCCCTCTTGGTGCTTCTCGTCCTCGACGATCCAAAATTTATCCGGAACCCACCCATCTCTGACCGCTGTTTTCGAATTCACCGGTCCAAACGGCGTGTAACTATCGTCCGCGTTCGTTTGCTCCCCAGTCGCGTAAATCACGCTCGTCTTCGCGCCTAAATCGTTCTTAAACTTTTCGTTCGGCATACTCACTAGTCGAATCACCGTGTCGTGTTGATCAATCTTTGGTCCCATGTTCATCCCTTTATAAATAGCCGGTCCGACAATCGCACACGTTCCGAACGATTGCGGTTTAACGCTCACTGCCCCGCTAAAACCACACTGAATCGTTTCCAACGGACATCTTTTCGCGTTCGAAAACACCATATCCAACGCCCTTCGTCTCGATCTCCCCGTCCCCGCGAACATCGCCTCTTCGTCCGATGATATCCCGTTCACCATCCCATTCACTCGATTCCCTTCTCTCTTCCCCAAAATACCGTCGATTTCATTCCCATCCTCGTCTGAAAAAGCGATATCGTCCGTTTCGTACGGCGCTTCCGGCATCGCGCACTCGCTCGGAATCCGTTCCCACGCATACCCCCAATACCATCGCAACTCCGCCGGCGAGATATCGAACCCGGCCCACGGCGATTTTTTATGCGTATCTCCATTCGGTGACGACGTCCTCGTCGTCGTTTGCATCGAAATAATCGCGATTGATGCGATCAAAATCCCAACCGCGAGCATCGACACCACGATTTTCCTCCCGTAAAAATTCCACAGTTCTCTCAAATCCTCCTTTAACGTCGGACTGTCCATGCCTGAACTCTTTTGCATTAAAACCAACGGCGCGGCGTCGTCTTCGATCCAGTTCCCGTCCGCGTGGCCGAAATACCCGTCTTGGTTGAGCTCGTCCAGGGCGGATGATTTTCGGCTTCCCATGTTGCTTTTCTCCTCTTTGTTGTCTTCTTCTTTAGTGTTGTTGAAAGCATTCGTTCCCGTGGGGATATCCTCCATCGGGGCGAACGCTTCAAACTCTTCCGCAGTGCCACCACTCATCACTATAGTATAGTGGTATTAAAACAAGAACAAGAACAAGATTACGATACTACCACCACTACTACTAACAATATAAATGCGAAAATCACAAACAAGAACACCAACACCGCGAAACGCGCGCGAGTAAGAAGAGGTTTCACAAGTAAGTGCTTTCCCCAACGGGGTGAAGCTCTGGTGTTATGTTTAGGGTTTTTAATGAAACCCTAAACAAGAGCATTTCCTTCATTTTCACCTCAAATACGACAGACAAAACGTACGTTTCGCGTGCATACTACTATTACTAATACGACTCATAAAATGATTCCATCGCGAACCTCGCACTCCTCCTCCATCGGCCCAGGCGTCGTCCCGAGAGGCGCGGACCCCGCATACGACGAAGAAGTCAAACGCGAGTACGATTTACGGAAAAATATACCTCATCTCGGGAAAAGATCGAAAGGGAGACCGTTCTCGATCGATCCCAATGTCGGGGTGATGACGAGGACGCAGTACGTTTAATTATTCCTCTTTTTCCCGTCTTTTGATCATCTTTTGTTGTTCTTCGACGCGACCTTAGTAAAAGCGGTTCGTTTGGCCGTTTGCTTTATTTTATACGCGCGTGATGAGTTTAAGAGAGAGATTTTTCGAGATCTCTTCTCACAAGTGTTCGTTCAAAGGACGAATAAGACGACAACGCGGAAAAAGCGGAGACAACGTAATCTTTCAATACTCGTCGCTTTTGTATCATTTATCACGAGCGACTGAATGGAAAACTCACCTAAATCTTTCTCTCCGATTATTATCGCATCAGAACGCCGTACGTGACCGGCACGTCCGTTCTCGCGGTCAAGTACAAAGACGGCGTCTTGATGGCGTGCGATACGCTCGCGTGCTACGGGTCGACCAAACGGTACAAAAGCATCCAACGGATGAAACTGGTCGGGAAATATGCAGTTGTTGGGTTTACGGGAGAGTTATCGGATTTTGATTACATTTCAACCTTGTTGGACGAGTTGGAGATGACGGATTTCTGTCAAGACGACGAGTGTCCGAGAACGCCGAAGGAGATTTATAACTACCTCGTTCGCGTGATGTATAACCGACGGAACAAGTTTGACCCGTTGTGGAACTCGTTAGTTATCTCTGGGTGGGATTACGTGGAGAAGAAACCGTTTTTAGGGTGCGTGGGGATGATTGGGCAGCACTACGTGGACGATCACGTGGCGACGGGGTTCGGGAACCATTTAGCGAGACCGCTGTTTAGAGAGAGTTGGAAGGAGGAAATGACGGAGCAAGAGGCGGAGAAGCTTCTGAAATCGGCGCTGTTGAGTTGCGTGATGAGAGATAAGCAGATGATGAACAAGTTTCAACTTTCGAAAATTACCGCGGATGGACCCGGGGAGATTTCCGAGCCGTTTGCGATTGACACGAGATGGGGATACGAGAACTACGTCAATCCGACCAAGTACGCGCCGGGCGCTTGGTAAGAGGAAAAGAGGAAAAAACGGCGTCGAAGTAGTAGTGGTGTTATATAGCTCTGTATACATGTATAACTTTAAACATATTAGTAGTGTTTGTTTGTGATCAATATTATTAACGGTCTAAATAGTAGCTAAAAATATAATTCTCTCTTCGTACTTTACGTAGTATTATTAGGCAATCAGTCGCGCCTTCTTCAACAATCGAAACGCGACGCCGCTTTCGCCCGGACGAAGCTCTGGTTCGTACTCGTGCGCAAAACTACTGAACGGGTTCAAAAACACGTCCTGCTTTAACCCGTCTTTGTTTTGTTGCATGGAAAATTCCAAAGCTTCTTCGTTATCGATCTTTTCCACGCACTCTTCTAAACGTTTTTGTAAAATTTCCGCCGTGATCTCTCGCGTTCGCGCTTTTTGCGTCGCTTCCTCCTCCCACTGAACATCCACCGGCCATAACATTTCTTTCTCGTCGTAATTCCTCGCTCTTTCGTGAGGTAACGTGTCCGCATCCGCAGCGGACGCTATCATGGTAAAAATCGCGTTACAACAATCCGGCACGTATTTCGTCAACGCCTTCTTCCTCGCGCGTCGATCTTTCAACGCTTGCGCGCGAACGATTTTACCTCGCAGCTGCGCCGCGCACTGTTTGATAGCTTTATCCACTGCCTCGGCAATTTCCGCGTTTTCGTCTCCAATGTATTCTTTAGACGTACCTTTGAATGGAATTTTCGTGGATACGATGGAAACGAACACGCCAATCTTGTCGTTGTTCTTGTCGATCTTATACGTCGTCCAATTCAAACGTTGTACGCACCTCGTCGCCACGTCGGCGCCGCCTTCGAACAACAACGGAATTCGGTTGGCAAATCGAAAGACGTTGAACCCGGGTTTCACGTCTCTTCCACCTAAACTCACGCACGCTTCCACAATCAAAGGATGGCCTCCACACGCCAAAGCTGGAGACGCGTACGACGCGATCCAATCCGGGCCGAGTTCTTTCATGACCCCTAAACGTAAGTTATACTCCCCCGCGGGGGATAAACACTCTCCGCTTGGATCTGAAAATCTCGCCGACGCTAACAGCTGTTGAATTCTCGCGCCTTGCTTGTCGGAAACGTTCTTCGGGTGCATGCTGGCGGAAAATCCCGCCCCTAATTCTCTCGACAATCGGTTCGCGTGCTCGCGGTTGATGCACGTAAACTCTTTGTTGAAAAAACCACTCAAAGTCTTCTCTCTCGTATTCGACAACAAATCTTTCACCAACAACTGATTCTCTTTCGCCGCGCTCGGGTGATACTTTGTCGCTCTCGGTAACGGCGGCATAACCTCCGCTCTTCTCGCAAAGTGTAACTGAATGTCTTGATTCCTAGCCGCGGCGCTCCCAGCCGCGTGCGAAGAGATGTACCGAAACCCAAGCGCCGCGTACGGGGTCACAATCGCCAATTGTCTCAAATACGCCAACACGTACTGTCGATGACTCGTCCAATTTCCCTCAATCGTTACGGACAACTCCGCGCCGTGCCATTTCGTCGTGTTTGGTTTCTTCTCCTCTTTGTGCACGTTCGGGGCGTTCTTCTCGATGTCGATATCCAATACGTATTCCGAGACGAAATTCTGCCCCGGCTGCGCGCTCCTCACTCGAATCGGCAACCCGGTCGTTTGCTTCGACCAAATCAACGCCATCTTCGATCCTAATCCAAACTTCCCTCGCGTTTGTCTCACCCCGTACTTCGTCCCGGACAATACTCGCCCCAACATGTTCGGTATGTCGCTGTGTTCCATACCTTTCCCGTTATCTTTCACGGTGATTTTAAAATACGACTTCTTCTCTTCGCCTTTCGAGGAGTTCGCGTTCCCGCGACCGCCTCCTTTCTTCCCTTTGTTCGCATTCGCCGCCGCCGCCTTCTCGAGTTGCATCTCCACCTTCGCTTCTCTCTCCAACCGTTTCGCTCTCGCCTTTTCCGTCTCAAAATCGTCGTATAAAGTATCGTCTTTCCTCACGTGCGCGTCCAATCCAATCATCGTCTCGTACTGCGTCAGCGTCACCTCTTCCACTAACACGTCCACTTGCGGCAGAACCCCGATGTGCTCCGCCGCGTCTAACGCGTTTTCGATGAATTCTCTCAACGTCGTGTATAACGATTTCCCCGCGTTTTCAAACCCGGCGATGCCTTTGTTGTCTTGGAAAAATTCCGCCGGTGACTTTTGCTTCAAGTTCGCGTCTCCTCCTATTTGTCCTCTTTCTCCTCCTCCTCCTCCTCCCGTGGTGGTGGTCTTCTTCGGTGGCATTTTTTTTAGATGTTTCTTCTTCTTCTATCGATGATGCAAGTGATGCGCGGCAGAAGAAATCGACAAAAACACGCGCCTAAACCCACAAATCTCTTTCTCTTTTTCTCTCGAGTTGTTGTTGTTAATAATACTGTTGTTCTCTCGTCTCGAGATGATGATGATGATGATGATGATGATGATGAAACAACGAACGAACGGAAATTCAAAATCTCAATCTCTCTCTGTCCTCCAAACAACAACAAAAGCACAACAGAAGAACAAAAAAACTCAAATTCGTCGCTTCCTCTTCCTCTGTTGTTGTTCTTCGAGAGCGAGATGCGTGTTTTTGTGTGCACTATAAATCACCTCACAAAACACAAAGAGATTAGACTCTAAAGAAATATATAGAATATCTGTGTGTGTGGTGACTCCCTCATTTGAGGTGTTTTGGTCTCTTTTTCTCTTTTTTTTGAATTTTTTCGTTTGGGCTGCTTTTTGCTTAAAATTTTGATGTTTTTTCGTCTCTCTTTCGTCTCTCTTTTTTTGCCTTCACAAAAAAAAAGACTCGAGACTCTCTTTCATTTGCTTTGCGCGCCTCTGAATACACACACATAAAAGACCATGGTGCGTTTTGTGATATAGACGACGATGCAATTGTTGTTCTTTTTATTCTTTTCGTTTTTGCTGTGTTCATCTCTCTCTCTCTTCTTTCTCGTGTGATTGAAGATTTTCTTAAATCGGGAAAGAGAGTCAACGGACTTTTTCTTCGGCTTCTTCCCCGTCAATTTTTAAAAAGTTAATATAATGTCTTTTGTGTGTGTGTTTGTGTCACGCGCGAAAGATAAAACGGACGAGCGATTGATTGCGTTTATGTTTGTGTGTATTATATACTGACCCCAAAACGTTCTCTCTCTATTAAAGGCGAAAAAAGGCACCACCTCTTCATCCTCGACAGGATTAACCGAAGAGCAAAAACAGGAAATCCGCGAGGCGTTTGATTTATTCGACACGGACGGCTCGGGAACGATCGACGCGAAGGAGTTGAAAGTCTCCATGCGAGCTTTAGGATTTGAACCGAAGAAAGAGGAAATCGCGAAAATGATGCACGAGGTGGATAAAGACGGATCGGGGACGATTACGTTCGAGGACTTTTTAAAACTGATGACGGCGAAGATGGGCGAGCGAGACGGCAAGGAGGAAATATTGAAGGCGTTTAGACTGTTCGACGACGACGATACCGGGAAGATTTCGTTCAAGAATTTGAAGAGGGTGGCGAAGGAGTTAGGGGAGACGATGACGGACGAGGAGTTGCAAGAGATGATCGAAGAGGCGGACAGAGATGGAGACGGGGAGGTGAACGAGGAAGAGTTCTTTCGCATAATGAAGAAGACCGCTCTGTTTTAAACTTAAGAAGAGAAGAAGAAGAAGAAGAGGAGGATTTTTTGTACTTTAGACATCTTTATATATACATATTTACGAGAGAGAAACAAACGTTTACATAGCACGCGTATAGTCTGTAATGATGACGACGATTTACATAATTAAGAGCATATACAATACTTTCGTATTATTAAAAGTTATTATTATCATCATTTGTTCTTGCTTCCGTGGACTCTCAATCTATACACGCACGTCCACTTCGTGTTACCGTGGTTAGAGTCCACGGAGAAGCGCACGCGATCGGTCGTGCCGACTATCTTGTCCTCGCTAAACGTGAACGTCGTCACGCCATCCGCGTGAGTCGGGTCAAACGTAAAGTTTCCAAACTCCTCGTATCTCCACGACATTTTCTTAACATCAACGTAGTCATTGTTGGTATTATCGTTGCTATCATCGCTAGTACTACTCCTCGTCGTAACTTTCGGAAACATCCCCCACGCGCCTAATTTAACCTCTTTCGGCGCGGACGATCGATCATACGCAATCAACGGGTTCACGTGTTCCAACGTAAATCCAGACACCGTAATTTTCTCCTTCAAATGCACGTCCACGTAACCTTTCGTACCTCTTAAGGCTAAACAATCCCCAGGCGGTTCTAACGTTTGTTTCAACAACCACTCGTTCGATTTCGGGTGCGGCGCCGCTTTCCCTCGAAAGTACATCAACATCGCGGTAATCGGCCCGCTCTCTCTGGCGACCAACGGGGACAACGTCGAGTGTTTCAACACCCTCCCGCCACCGTGCACGCTGGCGTAATCCACCAAACCCGTCTTATCCGCCAACATGTGCGTCATTCTTTGCATGGACGTTTGCGTCGACACACCTCTCTTCGCTAACCTCAACTTCACATCCTCCAAATCCGCTCTCAACTGCGCCGTCGCTTTTTCAATCTCTTCGTCCTTCGCCTGCCACGGCGGCAAAGACGACGAAGACGAAGCGTGTTTCCTCTTCCCCACGCCAAACCAGGATCCTTTACTATCCTTCCCGGAGCTCCCTTCATACCACGCGTCTATCGTCTTCTGCATCGCAAATTCCCACGGTTTCTCCTCGT
>JACLAA010003960.1_pt1 | contig 17156 bp, 12 predicted proteins | sample 8027891 | NCBI WGS metagenome assembly JACLAA01 (sample SAMN15724900, study PRJNA655200) | protist metagenome | isolation source: fluorescence activated cell sorting (FACS) single amplified genomes of... | place: Spain: Blaines Bay Microbial Observatory, Mediterranean Sea | collected 2016-01-19 | reverse complement strand
AAGGCAGCCAAGCGCGCCAATGGGCTATATGGGTTATGGCCCGAGGCTGCCGAGTCGAACCATCGACCATCGACGAGGGCTGCCCCGCTTGCCGGAGGGGGCGCCCCCCTAGACCTCGACGAGTGCGGCGGGCGCGCACTCGTCCGTCGACGGCTCGAAAATGGGCTTAGGCTAGTAGGTAGGCAGCGCTACGCGATGGACGCTGCCCCGTGCGCGGCCTTCCGCGCCGTGGCGCGCGAGGGCGCCCGTAGGCCGTCGACCTCTTTTTTATCGCGGAGATAGCCGCCGCAAACGGCGCGGCGCGCGGCGCCGTCGTCAGCGAGCACGGGCAGTGGGCTATATGGGCTATATGGGTCATGTGGGCGAAGGGGGGGTGGGGACCAAACTATAGGCTAGTTACTCGGGTTATTATAAGCCGGCCCCGAGCGTGCAAAATCCGATAAAAACTAGGCTTTGCTACCTCCCGCCATGACGTCGCGAGGCCAAAGCTCCCAGACCGGCGACGACGACGAAGATAGTTGGAGCTGCTCGGATGAGGAACGCTCGCGTAGGGAGGGGTTCTCCTTTTGTGCGTTCGGGATTAGTAGCTGGTTTGGACGAAAACAGAGTGAGGTCGAGTTGGAGCTTCGGAAGGAAATCAGCAGCTTGAAACAAGAGAACCGGCGGTTGCGTGAATTGGCAAAAAGCAGGGGTGCTTCTATTGGTGACATCTGTCGTGTGACTACTCCAAACAAACCTCTTGCACCAATTCGGGGAGGAGAACTTCGCGCACAGTGCGAAACGAGAGAATTGGAGGAACTGACAACAGAGCGCAAGAATGCCCCCCTACCTTCCGGTCAGGCCCAATCAGTGCCCACAGTCTGCGGGGAACCCCCACCAGAGAGTTCCTTGTCTGACTGTGTCCAGATTCCGCAGTCCAACTTTGGCGAAGCAGTGCCCATGTCAACAAATCCCATAATCATTGTAACAGACGCGGGGCGATCACTGGAGGATGAACTAACACTCGTTCTTCTGCGGGCCTTTGCAGAGCAGGGCCTCGTTCAGCCACAAGCAGTCGTTGCTAATGTATCACCTGCCCTGGCACGTGCACGTCTCACACGTGGGACTCTGGACACGTTGGGTCTATACAACGTGCCTGTTGGTGTTGGTACAGACGGCGGGACTGGGATTAAATGTGAAGATACTTGGTCAGCCTCAGCGGAGCAATATGTACCACGTGAGCAGAGCCAGAGTGCTAAGGCCCTCATATCCGGTCGGCGCCTTCTTCACCAAACTTTCGTCCGTGCTCGAGAAACCTCACTTACTCTCCTTCTGCTGTCATCGACAAAAGATGCCGCACTTTTCTTCCGTGACAATACGGATCTATTCCGGTCAAAAATCAAGACAGTCGTCTTTTCGGGGGAAGCAAAAGTGCCAGGACACACAGATGGTGATGAGGCACAGTTCATTGAGCCAGACGAGTCGTCTCCAAATGTTGCGATTGATATCACCTCGGCTCAATTTCTTTTCCGGCGCCTCCAAGAGTGGGGTGTCCCGCTGATTGTACTTGGTCAGAGAGCGGCGCGTGCAGCGCCAACACCACGAAGTGTCTTCGACCAACTAGCTGAGCTCGGATCTCCCATCGGCTGGCGTTTGCAGAGCTCACAGAAGGAAGCCATCGAGAAGCTGTGGCAAGATGCACGGTGTGAAGAAGCTCGGCGCATCCAATTTCTCAAACGCTACTGCGGCTCGAATGATGTTCCAGCCAATGAGGACAACATATGGGCATACATTGAGGGCTTCGACGTAAAAGATACGTTAGCGCTAGTTGCGTGTGTGCCTACACTTCGCGAAAAGTTCTTGATGCCACATATTCATAGCCTACGAGGTGCTGACCATATGTGCATCGGGGTTTCTGTAAGTGATTGTGGTATAAAGCCCAAGCTCGAGAAAATACTAGAAGATTACCTCTCAAGCGCATACATCAATGGCATTACACTCAATTCAAACCTGTGCCGACCCGAAATCATTGTCGTGTCTGACCCAGGCCAGGACTTGGATGATGAGATGGCATTGATCCTCCTGCGCGCCCTCATCGAGGAAGGTCTAGTCAACTGTGAGGCAGTCATATGCAATTTACAGCCAGCAAATCAACGTGCGCTTCTCGCACGAGGGACTCTCGATTGTCTTGGCCTTCAGCACGTGTCGGTGGGTGTTGGGTCTGACGGTGGGTCAAATAAGCACCTGGACACGTTTGCAATCTCTGCACAGCACTACATGCCCCAAGAGATGGAGCTCATTGACGGTCAACGATTACTTCATCAACTGTATACGTCAGCGCCCCTTGGCGGAGTGCATCTTTTACTCATCTCCTCAATGACCGACGCAGCTCAATTTGTACGCGAGAATGAGCACTTATTTGTGCAGAAGACACAGTCTGTAACAATAATGGGTGGAGTGGAGCCGTTCGACACCGATGACGGCCTTCCGCTCGTCCCGGACACAGCGAACAATAATGCCTTTGACATGAATGCGGCCAGAGAGCTCTATGCGCAGTGTCAAAATCTACGTGTCCCGCTTATCATTCTTAGTCGCTATGCAGCGTACGCATGTCCCATGCCCCGAGATATCTATGATGACATGGCCTGGACGGGTCACCCCATCGGCCTTCGTCTCCAGACAACGCAGCGCCAATCAATTGAAGGCCTCTGGCAGCGTGCCGCTTCTGAGGATCAGGAGAGGCGCATGGGTCTGCCCAAGCGCTGCAACAAACAATGGTTTTGTTCTACCTTTTGTAAGGGTCAAGGCCTCAGTCGTACTTGCGATGACTCAATCTGGGATCTTGTCGTCTCTTTCAACATGTACGATCCTCTCGCCCTTATGGCGTGTGTCCCAGACCTTCGACGCCGTTTCTTTACATGTGTTGAAAAAGAAGTCAAGGGCGTTACTCATACTGTTATTGGCATCTCAAAGCACGAGCCTGGTATTACTGATGACAAGGTAAAAGAGCTCCGCGACTTCATGTATCGGGGCTTCTTTAAGGGCACTACCCTCAATTTCTCCTCTTACACCAAACTCGATGCTGATACTATGTACGTTACCCTCAAACTGGCTAGGAATATAATTATATCTTTGCGATGCAAATCGTAGGCCAAAGCGTCTCAAAGAACTAGCTCAAGAAGTCACCTCTGTCGCCATTGATGAAGAGAAGGCAAGCTACCCATAAGCCAGGTGGCATCCTTTCCTGTGGGTTGGCAGAGTTGGCAAGTTAACGTTGAAATAAACAATGTAGATTACACATCATGATTGTGGACGGGGAAGCACAGGTGCACATAGCAAACCCGCAATCCTCGCCCCGCCGCACCCCCACCGGAGAGTAAGACATCCGCTCAAGTTCACGCTTAGGCCGGATCTAGGGTGTTCCATCCCGATGGCAATCGCCTAGGTCGCCGCGGCATCTTTTATCTGCCTCAGGCAATAGCTACATCCGAGTTTCAGGCCCTACTCGGTGTCCTAGTCTGAGGGCTTGCTTTTTTTCAATTCAAGGCTCTAAAGTTGAGATCACTGAAAGTCACTGCCTTGCTCAACTTAAAGACTCGACCTAGCGGTACTAAGTCCCCCAGCCCCGGCAGGCCCGGACCGGCGGGTACCGGGTCTCGGTCATACTGATATTCTCAACAACAAATCCATTTGAGAAGAACTCAAACCTTGAAAACGTTGACATGATCCAACCTGTCACCTGTCCTTACCGAGGCATATCCGCATTTCGCTTCCGAGTCAAAATTTTCTGTAGGACACCCACAGACGAACAATTTTCTTCTACGCAACAACTTGAGCTCCGAGTCCCGTGATAAACTCTCAAACTCAGGCTTCGAACAACTTAGTTTATTCAGGGAGGGAACTGAGCACTACATACTGCCGTTGCTCCCAGACTACGCAACTCATACTACCGTGACTAGGCTATTCCCTGCGCATGATCGCAGCCCGAGGGAACCTGCATGGGACTCACGGAATCCGGTGGACCGTGACGCAGCGAGATCCTACAGGCCTTGCGACTCGAAAATCTTCCAAGTTTTCTGCGCCACTCGGAGCCACTTGCCCCGGGCCCGGGCAAGCGCCCTGGGCCCGGCCGCCGGCCCGGGGCCGTCTGCCGCAGTGCGGCGAGCTCGAATATAGCCTCAGCTGAGTGCGCGCCGCACATCCGCCCCGTTTAGAGTAAAATCCTCCCCACACCCCAACCCAGCCAAGCTGAGGCTTTCCTTTTTGTCTCAAGATACAAGTTACGTCTTGTGTGAGTCTAGGTATACCTACGGTACCAAGCTCGTAAGCCGGTACTTGCTGGTACCAGCTTGTACAGACTGGTACACACTCGCAGGGCCTTTATGAGTCAAGCTGTTGATGACATTAGACCAAATGCGGCGGGGCAGTAAAACTGACAATGCGAGACGGACAAGGTTTCAAGTGAATAGACCAATAAGATTCGAGCGGAATTGGTTAAACAAAGAATCTAATGCGAGTTCTAGAAATTTGCTGGTTGAAATTAGTTCTCAACGGCCGAATAGATCTAGACGTCGTGAAAGTCTAACACGCGTAAGAAAAAAAAATAGCCAAGACAAGGTAAAGCTGGCCAGCCTGCCGAGGGAAAAGAGCTCATGGTACAGTTCAAGAGACCCCCTGCCGCGTACAAATTTGCCACGTTTGAAAATTTCCCACGGAATTCACTCGACTGCTATGTGTGCGCCAAGGAATGAGCTGGCTATTTCCAGACACCGGTCAACATGTTGCGGTGTCTGTACAGTTACAGGGTTAAAGCCAGGGAACCCGAGATGGCAAAACCAGGACTCTTATATTATTTCGGAAGACTTTCAACGGCAGACAAACCAACGGTGTTACGGTGTCCTTGACGGCCATGGGGAGATAGGTCACCTGGTCTCCAAGCGCTGTAGCCAGCAGCTCTGCGAGCACTTCGTGAAGTCACAGTTGGACATGTCACTTGCATTCCGCCTAATGCAAGAAGTAGAATTGCGCGCTTGATTCAATGACACGCTTTGAATCCACACTATCTACCTGTAGGATTTGAGTCAATGCGAGTTGGATATTAAATGTAGTGGCGCTACTTGTGTGTTTGTTCACTTGCATGATAGTTATCTTCGGGTTGCCAATATCGGGGACTCGCGGGGAGTTCTCGGGCATTTAGATGGAGCTAATATTTGCGCAACCCCGTTGACATCTGATCACAAGGTATGTATACATCTACACTAACTTAATTGTGTCTCATTTGTTTTATCACAGCCTGACCGACACGATGAGCAAATACGCATCGTAGCGTGCGGAGGTCAAGTTAGTTGTCGTCAACTAGTCGTTGGCCATAGTAGTAATGGACCAATCACGTTGCCTCTTGGCCCACCTCGAGTTTGGTATAGAAGGTTAGATTTTAATGTATTATCTTATCACCTTGAAGCGTAGAAATAGCAGTCATGGCGACACGATGGGGCTTGCCATGAGTCGTTCATTTGGCGACGCAATTGCACATGGTAACAATTTTTGGATGACCATATTCTATCTTTGAACGTGCAGGGCTGGGCGTTTCTTGTGAACCAGAGATCACTCAGTACAATCTAGATTTGGCTGATAAGTTTCTCATCTGGTTTGGGTTTTGTGGCTAATTAGAAATATTAATTTTATCATAGCGCAACTGATGGCGTCTGGGATGTGATTGACAATGCACAAGCAGTACAAATTGTTCACACACTTTACGAGCGGTGAGTTGGGCTCCTTTGACCTTTTGCCAACCAGAGATTTAAGGTCGAATGACTGGGACCCACTTGAGGCTGCTCACACGTTATGCATATCAGCTCGCAATCGCTGGCAAAGTTTATCGCCAATGATTGATGATATTACAGCACTTGTTGTTGATCTTCATAGAGCACTAGCCTGCGGGAAGCAGGGTAAAGGTAGATCCAGTGAATATCTATTACGCGTGGATCTATCTATTTGTTGATTTGGATCGCCTCGCAGGTACAGAAATAAAAAAACCAACCGCTCTCCGAAGGTTGACTTGATCGAACCAGTGCCAGCGGCTCGCCCCATGGCCGTCAGGGACGTAATCGTGATCTGAACTTAACTTCCCCGGCCCGGGCTAGGACGGGGCCTGCACCCAAATTGGTGAGATTTTCAATTGATAGCCCGAACTGGGAAACTAAGCCCGTTGGGGTCCCAGGGGCATCCTAAGCCCACGGCGACACTAGCTTGCCCCGAAGGTGCCCCCCTCGAGATGGGGTGAGGTGCCCAAAATGGCCTTTGGTTTCCTCAACACCAGAATCTGAAGAAGAATCGTGACTTTCAGCAACAGTGAGCTTTGAATTAATCTCACGTAGGATGTCTGACTGGCTGGCAATGATTTTCTGTTGTTCCTCAAACTTAGTTGTCAGCGTTACCAATTGCACCTTCATTTCTTCAAGAGCCGCCACTAAGTCATCACCGTGCTTCAGCACCCTTGAAGACTGTTGTAGCCGCCGCGCTGAACGCATGCAGCTGCGCCGGCGCGCCGCTAAACCGACTAAACGGGGTTTTGACGACTTTGGAGCTCTCCCTCACATCGTCATCGACCTCCGTACAGACCCCTGACCTAGGGCGGGGCTACCGACCCCTCTCGGAGGTTTCATGCGAAAAAGCACGTAATTTCGGCCCGGATCGATTAAGTCTCTCAGGCTCTCATGACTGGCTTCCCTCCCCCGGCTAATACTAATATATAAATTAGATAAATTTAAATAAATACTAAATAATCAATCAAGGAAGGAATATCCTAAAGGAAAAGGACATAGACCTCTACTTGGCCACCCAGTTTTAAACGCGCTGTCCCTATTCCGCGCCGTCTACCGGGCGCGCGTGGAGGTCCTGGGAACTCATCCGAGCCATGCTTAACCGCGCGTGCGGAAAGGTGGCCGTCACGGTCTCGGCAGTTTGCGAGTGCCCAAGAGCTGCTGCTCTCTGCGAGGCCCTAAATCGGCGCGCGACCGCATGTAGATCTCCAAATTGCTGGTAGAGAAGCGCCTAATCCAAGCGCACAGCGATGCACCTCCAGAAGTTCACCAGTTGTCCGTCGCCGCATGTCAACCCGCGGGCAGTCGGGAGAGCATATTCGGTGATGTCGATGGCGGGCCACGTGGACGCTCGACCAAAGACGACCGTTAGGACGTACGTGTGCGCTCCAGCGGACGTTGGAATGACCGCCCGCGCAAGTGAAACGGACTTAAATTCTCGAAAATGGTGTAAAAAAGGCCTTAGGTTGAAGTCATAGGTAACCACAGACCCCCTCAGACCTCCACAAATGCACTCCTACATCTGCTGGGTTCTTCCGGGCGCTTTTGGACGTCTATTTGGGTGGCCAAGTAGGTCGAGTGGGAGGAAGTAGTAGGAATCCAACTTGGTTTTGTCAAAGATAATAGTATTTTCTTTTTCCCTACAAGGAAATAATAGCCGGCGAGCTTGGCAAGCGATAATGGCGCATAGATGCGCCCACCGCAGATGGATGGAATGGAGCAAGGGAGCTGTAGGGCTTTGGTACGCCAAGTCCATGGGCAACATCAGGGATGTATGCATTTGGCCTCGGCTCTGCGGTCGTCCTGACTTGATTAGTCGAAATGTCATGTACATCACGATGGCGTCGTTGCACTCGTCTATGGAGCTCATTAATGGCGTCTTTTGTGGGGGGCTCGTTCCTCATGACGCGCAGCTTGGATTCTTCGAGAGCTATTTTGGCTGAGTGCTTTTGCTGTTGTAGCTTCATTGCAGTGGCCTGATACATTGATAGCTCAGATATGATTGCCATCATCCCTGAAGGCAGGACGTAAAATTAAATATCAACACCCAGAAAATACATTTAGACACGGATCCTGCTTTTTGTGGCGTCTCTAACTTTTGCTTGCAATTCATTGAGACTCACAGCTGAGCACAATGCCACGTCACGCCCTCTATTTAGTTGGTTTCTTAATTTGCTAGTCAGATTGGTGATTTCTTTTAAGACCAATTCGTTTTCTAACAGAGTTTCCTTTTTCAGACTCAACCGCTCTTCCAGAACTCCTATTTTTGCAAGGAGGTGCTCCCGATCTGGATCATCTCCTCGAAGAGAAGAATGCCATCGAACATGGTTTGAAGGAGATTCCATGCACCTGCATAATGACTCTGTCGTGCAGCGTTCTTTCTCCAGCGCTCTTCTTAATTCCAAAATGGTATCAACCAAGGCTGGCACCTGAGGCAGCTGTTTCCTTGAATTCACCGCCTGGCGTTGCAGCTCAGAAAGCTGCAACTTCAACATTCTGATATCCCGGTCCTTCTGACGTATTCCGAGCTCACCGCATTTTATTGTTTGTTCCTGTAAATTGACTTTTTCATACAAGATGCATAGCTCATCATTCCGGTCGATTAGCGCAACGCCAACTGTATTGCGACTGACCGCAGCCTTGACATATAATCCCTTTAGTTGCAACAAATCTTTTTCTATCTTGTTAATTATAATATTCCACTTGTCTATTTCAATTATCTGGTGATCAACGAAGTCCTGTTTTTTGCAATATTGTGACTGCGTTTTACATACGTTAAGCCGAAGAGTGTCCCTCTGCGCTTGGGAGGCTGCGTGCTGAACTCTTTCCTTCGCTAGAGCTTTATCTTTTGCTACAGATTCATTTTGTAGGATCTCAACCTATAATCAAGTGTCTCTCCAAGAGTTTGGACACTACACTAACCTCGTTCGTCAGTATCCTTGTTTTTTCTTTCATTTCAGCAAGTGTCTGGCTTGATGATAGAACTAGATTGATATATTTATTTTTCTCGTTTTTGGCAACATCATAGAGCGCAGAAAACTCCTTGAGGCGGCTTCTGACTTCATTGGCCTTCTTCGACATATCAAGAATGACCAACTCCTTGACCTTGACCTGCTCTCGCGCTTCTCTCTCTGATGTTCTAGCTCTTGTCGCTTCCCTTGCTTTCATTTCCCGCTGTGCACCCAGAATTACAATAAGTTTGTTTTGTCGGCATTCTTCAGCACGCCAACTGCTAATTTCATCCTCCATGGCCGCAACTTCTTTTAGGAGAGTCTCAAGTTCAGAGCGCCTAGTCTTTTCAAAACCCTCCTGTTGCAGAAGACATGCAATCCCAACATCGACTTTTTGCCTCATAGCATCTATCTGACTACTAAGGTCCTTGTTTTTCTGTAGATGAGCAGCCAGCGACTCCTCATTTCCAATCAACCGGGATTTGAGCGTGGGTAAAATTTTATTTGCTGCATCTAATTTCCTTTTTCTCTTTTGATACCTATATAGGCACATGTCATTTTTGAGACAATGAAGTAGTGTGCCTGCGATCAAGGGCTTCCAACTGTTTTTCTAACGAGCACAAAGAATCGGCCTGGTGGTGCGCAATCTCGTCTACCTCTTTTCGATTAACTTCAAGTTTCAATTTTACTTCAGCCAGCTGATGCGCACGTGCTTTCTCAATGGTGACGTTTCTTTTTACTGCATCGACATCTCGCTGTCGATGCAAAATGGTGTCGTAATGAAGCTGGAGCTTACGAAGAAGATTATCGCGCACTTCCTCGGCTTCTTTGCGCTTGGATCGCTTTTGTGCGATATTTTTGCTGCGTAGATTATTTTTGTCGGAAATCAGCAATACTTCCTGCTGTACTTTCTCGACAGCTTTCTTAACACATTCTGTCTGCTTGCGAATGCGCTCTGGTTCGACAGAGACTTTCTGCAGCAATTCCCGTGCACCTTGGGATTCCGCGACAGCATTTTGCTTTTCATTTTCTAGAATTTGTAACCTTTCTTCGAATGCGCGCTTGCGTTGAGTATCATGCATGTGCATGTTGTTTAGCTTCTGGAAAGCCTCCCTAGCGAGTGTCAGCTCTCTCTCTAACCTGCGTAACTCAGGTTGGACCATAGCATCGTTATCCTTTAGCATGACATCTGCAGCTGACGTCAACTCCTCATGACTACGTTCTAGCCCGAGGATCTCATATTTACTTACTGATTCATTCTGCTTAAGCTCATTGAGTTGATGTTCGACTCGCTCGCGATCCGCGCGTAGTATCTCAAGTTCTTGTTGTTCTGCATCTGACTTTTCGAGAGCGCTTTCCACCCTGACTCGTTCGCCAAGCGCTTCATTTTGCTTTTGGCGTAAGGTCCTGAGTAATACTTTTTCCTCGTCTTCCGCGGCAAAACACGCAGCTTGCAAGGACCTGTGCGAAGATGGCCGCCTCATACAATATAAGAAATATGGACTTCACCTGTACTCTCTTTCAAGGGCATCGGCCTCGTCCACTGAGATTCTTGATAGCTTTTGTAACTCCCGGAGATGCGAGATTGTAGCACCTGCAACATCATCATCCATGACTAAATTTTATCGGTTCCGACGCCTTTTGTCAATAACACAAGCGGGAATACGGAAATACGTATCTTTCCGTTCCGCCCGTATCTTGGGATATTACTGTCGATGGCACACAAGGAGACTCTATGTGCCCTTGGAGACGCTTTGAGGGGAGATTTGGTCACAGCGGTTCCTGTGGTCACGCACGACATATTGATTGGAGTCGTTCGACGGCACAACAACTGTCTTGGTGTTCTGCGCGAAGGATGTGATTTGCTTGTCAAAAGCTTGGAGGTGGTCAAGGAACAACAGAGACTTGTAGCACGAGTGTCCACAAATGCTTTTATATTTACCTCTTCAGCATAGGCTTTAGCCAGAGTAGGAGCAGCCGATACCACCCTGGGACTGCATGAATCTCGTCTAGACGATCTAGGCCACCGCTTTGAAAAAATGGATGCCCAGGTTTCCCATTTGTGGAAACAGATGGATAAGTTGTCTGCTCTAGAAATCCAACAGCAGGAGCAAGTGGTGCAAACGAGGGAACTCCAGTGCTGCTTCCAAAAGCTTACTATAACCAGAGAGCAAGAAGCACTTGAGAACAAGGAACAACTCGAAACATTCCGAGGTTGGGCTTGGTCTTGTGCTCTATGATGAAAGATGATGAGCCATATAGGTGCCATTGCTACGCAGGATCAGTCCATCTTGACCATTCAAGACAAACTAAGTCGCCTCTCAAAAGAGCTCTACATAAGTTCTGATCAGATACATGTTGTCAGGCGTTCAGATCCCGAAAATGGTGCTGTCTTTGACAACCCTGTCGACATTGGGCGTGACGGCACTAGCAGAGCTTCATTGACCAACGAACTAGAGTGCATGAATACCATGGCTCAGGAGATGGCACGTAATATGGAGTTGCAGCGACGCATGGCTACCACGCAGAGCAAGCAACTCGAATTGAAAGCATGCAAGGAAACCGAAGCGATCGCCAACCAAAATAAAGAGCACCTGGGAAAAATACAGCAATTCCTCGATTCAAATATGGATGTCAACTTGATGGACATACGTCGCAATCAAGATCTCTTACTGTCGCAACTTGAAGATTATCACATGCTCCTCGACGAGAAAACTACCGAAAAGCAGGTGGATTCTCGCATAGAACGCCGGTACGATGATTTGGTGTCCCATCTTCAGCTCGCCATGCAGTCTGTAAAAGCTGACGAAGCCAATTTCAAGGCGTGTATTCAGCGGATCGAGCAGGCCAATTCTCAGCTCCTGACAAATAAGGCAGAGCGCTCGGAACTAAACGAGTTGTATTTGTCAGAGCATGAAGAACATCTAAACGTTTACTGTTTCACCCTAGGCGGGCGCAGTTGGGAGTGCAGTTGGCAAATTCGACAAAAGCATCGCAAGAGCTTAGCCCAGAGGTACGTACTCTGTTGCGGAGTGCCGTTCAGCGCGATGAGATCCTCACGATGCTCAAAGGCAAAGCAGAGAAATCGCTAATGGACGTTCTGTCAACTCAAACTACATCCTTGCTAGAGTCAAGTGACAAACTCAACAGTCGCATGTCTGCTTTATCCGAGCAGCAGACGCGGGCTATCTCTGTCCTTGCATTACAGAGTGAGCAGAGCGATGCTCTTCTTGATTCGCGTTTAAGTCACTTAGAAGCGATTCAAAACTCGTTGTATCCCCAAGCAAAGGGGTCGCCAGCTTCGCAGACACAAAACCTTCAGGAGCAATGTGATTCTATGCCAATTTCGCAGGATAACACCGCAGAAAAGGCACCAACCCTTCCATATATCAACGATGGAGTCGATTCAGTGCAGAAAATGAAGACGGCAGCCCCATCAAGCTCATTGCCAAACACTAGTCGACACTCAACCGCACTGCAAGAATCAGACTCAACGATTCCTTCATCTTCTTTTGAGATGCTGCCAAAAAAAAAGAGAACATTAAAAGGCGGGCCGTTGGCACCTAGGGCACCATTAGTGTCATTCTTGCAGCCGCAGTCCTCTCCATGAGCTGATGTAATCTCCTGTGGTGACAGGCCTTTATCTCTAGTTCAGAGTACTATACGCGGCATGGAATAGCTCCCCTGGATCAACGAGAAAGTTAGCCAAGCTGCCTAGTGAAATGGAATTTTTAGCCTAGAGTCTCCTTACGCTTGATCCGCTCCCGTGACTGCCAGTGGGGGCAACTGTTTGGTCCGTGATTATGTACATCCATGATTACTGTTTGCCAGTGGGCCTGAGGCCGCCAGTAAGCCTCAGGGCGGCCAGGGAACGCCACCACGAACTATTGCCCCAGTTGGAGAGTCACCCTTGGGATTTTGTATACTTCATGTCCCATCCTGACGGATGATACATATGATATTCAAATACCGATTTTTGAAATCCAATATAAAAATGACCATGACAAAAAAATCGCCAACTTGAAATATTTTTATCCGTTGGCGTTGATTGTCATCGGCGATGCCCGTCAGAACCCCGAAGAACTCCCAACGATTATCATTGGGGATTAGTGTGGGGGAGCACTTACCTAATGATATTAGGCCCGGGCCCGGGAAGTAGTATCGCAGACGATTCGAACTTGAAACGTATGAATTTCAAGTTAGTCCCCGGGCCCGGGGCCCCGCCTACGGCGTGGAGCGAACTTGAATTTCCTACATTTCGTGTGATGGAGATTGTTGTTCGGGGCACATATTATATATATCATATACCGTGACCGTGACACTACCGTGTAAACGCAACGGACTTGGAAAACTTGAAAATATTTTCAAGTTGGCTGCGGCCCGACGGGCAGCGTTCAAGTTGGCTGCGGCCCGACGGGCAGCGGCGATTTCATCATGATGTCAATTTTTGATGACATATTTTGTACTATATTTTGTATTAGTTGGTAAAATAAGGGGGGATCCCAGTGGGACAAAGTATACAAAACCCTTAACTACTTTCCCGAGCCTGAGGTGTAATTCTGATATTCGATGAGTCACAGTTTTAAGACTGTTTGTTTTGTTTTTCGATCTAGCGCCTCGGTCGCCACCGGGGAAGCGCCGCGCTACGGTTCATTCAATTTCTTCGAATGTGGCGACTGTGGCGGCGTGCACAATTCCATACGTGCAACCTACGCATGGCACATGCGACCGCTGCGGCTGCCACGCGCGCGGAGAGTCCGCTCAAGTTGAAGTAAAGGTAGTCAGACTTCCACAAAATCACTCCTACTAGTACTTCTGCTGAGTTATTCCGGACGATTGTGGACGTCTATCCGGGAGCTCGAGTAGGTCCGTTCGGACGAAGTAGAATAGTTTAATTTGGCGGCGTCACGGCCAAGGCGTTATGAGTGCAATTGATACAAATTATGTCGAGTGATTGATCAGATATGTGTCTGTAGGCGAAATGAGGTCCACTTGTCGGGTACCATCATAAAATATTTTTCCATGGCTAATTGAAACCGATTCCGATAATTTGGCGGTTGAATGACAGTTGGCTCAGCTTGACCAGCAATCATCCCAACTGACTTCCCGACGCGCTCAACCTTTTTTATTATGTCATACTGACGTAGGTAGTCAATGATTCCGACAACAAGCTGGTGATTATCATCATCCATACCGACCAAAATTGAGTAGTCAACTACACTGATTAGAGAAAGAAATAGGGTGTCATTCATCACAGCGTTATTAAAGTATGCTTTTGCTTGGTCACGAAGGGGGAGAGGGCGACCTTCAGTAAACTCCACAAAATTTTCATCCAGCAGTACAGGCTGCACATCGCTCACTCCTACAAAACTTGAAGCTGTTTTGCTAACTTCGCCTGAAGCATCCACACGTGCGTACCTTGATCGCGTGCTGCCCTTGAGATCAAAAACCCGGTGGATTGAACACTCATGGAATAAATTTTGCATAACTACTACCTGTTCCATGGTCCTTTTCCCGTTTGCACGATTATGTGAGCCGATCTGATAAACACCGAAGACTTTAACTAGAAGTGTTGCATAACAACAAAAAAATGCTTTGAAGAGATATTCAAAGTACGCAGGGGCATACTCCAAAAACATCTGTAACTCAGTCCGAGTAATTTGCTTAACCACAAATCTTCCATCTGTTGTTTTCAGAAATGTCGCACCTGACTTACCGCCTTGCGCATTCCATGGGCGAGCCATGGAGAGGGACCTTAGGTATCCTATTTCATCTTCTTCGCTGTTTCCGCAGAATGCCCTGCGCACTGCAACAAATTGAGTAGTCCAGTAGGCCTGACAGACAAACTTGCATATAGTATTCCCTTTTTCATTCATGTCAGCAAATCTGTGCTTTATATGCGTTTTCTGAGTGGACAACATCTGGTTTTCAAAGTAAGGAGGGGAGGCCTTTACCAGTCTACCCGCATGGCGAAGAGGAGTTGTAAGCGCCAGTTCCACATTTTGACGTGTATCGGCGACCGTGCGTTCGTCACAACGACCATGAGAAATTCCAGGGTTGCTGTGGTCTTGCATACTAAAGTCTGGCGATGTTGGCTTTCTCCTAAACAATGCGCCAATTGACCCAACTTGATCTAAAGCAGGACTGCTGGTAGTCGTCCTTGAGCGCAAGAGATTGCCCTGTTCTGTGATCGTCGACAGCCCGGTGCCGGGCGAGTGAGAGAGGCCACATGGTGCTTTTAAGCCCATTGCTGTTTCAGATATAATTGGCTTCTCATTGTAGTACATGCTGTTTCTTTTATGCGTTGCGTCTAGGTACGTTGCCAATGAGCGCTTGTACTCCATTGTGCTTAAACTATATGCAATTATTGTAGTCGGCTCTTCATCATGGACTAGCAAGACTCCACTACAATCACCAATCTCCAAACGCGGTCTTCCACCCTCTAGACTGCGAAGCGGCACAATCCATGGGTCCTCCTCAGGACTGTATGTACCCAAGAGCCTCGATAGTGCACTAGAAAATCTATAGCCACGGAGCGTAGCTTGCACGTTAGGTATACCTGTAATCACTTCTTCATCATGGTATTCTGATTGCTGGCTATCTGAGTTCAGAGTAAGTGGCGCATCAACGCAGTTGCTCTGATTATTGTGATCCTTGATTAGTTCACGAGTTGACACGTAGTTCGCTGGTGCAAAATCTCCCAGGACCTCCTCAGAACTACCAATCACAGTTCCTATGTGTTCTGCGGCCATCATTTTGGTACCTGAAGGTAAGCCGGGAGGCAAGGCCTGGCCTTCACCGTCTTGGAAGTCGTCGCCCTCGTCTATATCTTCTTCTATAGCCGATGTCGATACAAATCTGGGTTCTGTCAGGGTTCTAAGATGTAAAAGCTCTGCCTCTATTATATCACTACTGCAGCCGACAATAGTTGCTATGTAACTGGATGCATCAGTTGTGGTACTCGCATATGACCCAGCTTTATCTTGTATAGAACTCAAAAGCTGACCTAATAATGCAAACCTCTGGTTCCAGTTGCTCATTCTAACGTAAAGCTCCCGGCGGAATTGTGCAGGGAAGCGCAACTGCACAGAATTGTCGGACAGCCACATTTTTTCATGCAAATGAGGCTCATCTAAAAGCTGATGACGCAACCAGGATGAGTAGCTTTCGATGTCCATTGATATCTGGCTTAGCTCGCCCAACACCGTGGCTAATAAAGAATATGTGGAATTATCATTGCTAGTCGTAGTAAACACTAGGACTATTGAATCCATAACCACTTCTAATTCACTATGCTTTGCACGAAATGATCTGAAAAGGTCTAAGGTTAGTAATTTCAAACTCTGACATTCAAGTGCAAGCTCATGATAATAAAATGACCCGTCAAAAGGAAGTTGCTGTCTGACATAAATCTCATATGGCCTGATGCGTTCGTAATCAAAGCGAGCAATCAGATTTCGGGACCCATAGAAAAACACGTGGTTGGTTTGCAGGCAATGTCGACAGTTTCCGGTGCGACAAGTGGCAGTTCTGTTATAGAAGCGCACCTCCAAAAACTTGCCGAACGACATCTTCCAAGTGTCCTCCGACATAGGAACTAAAGGAGAGACTATTTCTTCGCAAGCTTTACAATAGCTCCACATGAAAATCGTATTGTCATGATTTACACTGCACAGAGATTCTGCGGATTCGTTCTCCGTCGTTGGAGCCACAGACAATGCCTGGTCCATCTTCACGGTAATGAGGAGTCTGCCATCATTGTGATAAAATATTTGGGTCATGTCAAGCACCGATTTTTTGTCGCCAGGAGGGAACTTCGACTTCAGATTAAAGCAACAGTTGAGGAGGAATTGACCCAAGCTCACGTCCTGTGGAGTGTAGTATAGAACGCCCTTGACCTCTGCGGAGGCACACTGCGTACGATGACTCATCCACACGCTCGTGACCAGCAACATTTGATGATCAAAGGCAGATGTTGATAGGAACTGCTTTTTTATGAGTTGACCGGGAGAGGAACTTCTGGAATCAATTGTTCCGTCCCCGAAATCAACTGATAGAGATGAAGAGAAGATGGATGATCCGTGCCACTGTGCAGGCACAGCAGCGTGCCTTGGCATTGCACCGCAGTCTCTCAGAAAAGAACATTCTAGGCGGAGATGATATGCTACAAATACAGCAAAGCCAACAATCCTCTTAATTTTCTTCAGCTCTGATTTTCTGGCACCTCTCAATATTAGCGTGCAACCAAGGAATCTAGGAGAGCCCGACAGATAAACATAGCTTACATACCCGTGCCCACGCATGCGTTTACAGTGAGGCTGAACATGATTTAGCTTAGGTATCGACTTGACATGATATCCTTCAAGTGGTACAGATGGGTATGTTGTGATTTGGAGGTGCTGAC
>JACLAA010000271.1_pt1 | contig 17166 bp, 18 predicted proteins | sample 8027891 | NCBI WGS metagenome assembly JACLAA01 (sample SAMN15724900, study PRJNA655200) | protist metagenome | isolation source: fluorescence activated cell sorting (FACS) single amplified genomes of... | place: Spain: Blaines Bay Microbial Observatory, Mediterranean Sea | collected 2016-01-19 | reverse complement strand
GGCCCGTAACCTGTGACACGGAGATGCCAACAGGGAGGAATTTCGTTGTAAAGTGAGTGTGTTTGAACAGCCTGAGGAGTTAACTTCGTCACGGTTAGCACAAAGCCTGAGTTGGACTTGGACTCGGCGGACTCAGACTCGGATACAAAGCATTCACCACTAGTATCCACTGGTATCTGAGGAGAACCATCAGTATGAGTAACTAGGGGATCATAGCACAATCGCGTAGTAGGGTGGCTGAACCCCGCACCGCGAGATACCGTAGGTACCGAGCTAACTTAACAGTGTACTGCGGTATACTATGGCTGCCTTTGGTACTGATTGGAAAAGCAAAGTGGGCCCGTGGTGCGTAAATCCGCTCTGGTTGAGAGGAATATTGAGTTTAGGCTTGAGCTCCTTGAGGAATTGAAAGATCTCTCTCTAGATAATGCGCTCTCCCTGCCTCAGGTGTGTAGCGCTTTAAAAATCAGCTTATTGAACATCATAGATATGCGTTGCTGGTGATCAGAGTAGTGGCAAGAGTTCGGTTCTTGAAGCCTTATCAGGCATTCCATTTCCAAGAGGATATGGGCTGGTGACACGCTGCCCTGTGCGACTTGTGATGCGTAGTGCTCCAGAATGGTCCTGCAGTGTCTCCACCACCTCATCAACGCAAACAATCACCCCCAAGTCACCTGATGATCTCACAGCCATAATTTTGCGTCTGACTGAGACTCTTACTCAAGGTCAAAAGGAGCTTTCATCGGATGCAATCATTATTCGTTTGAGCTCCCCCGAGTCACCAGATCTCACAGTAATCGATTTACCGGGAATTGTACGTACAGAGACGTCGGAACGAGGGGTTCGGGTCATAAAACATATAAATAATCTCATCAACCACTACCTAGAAGAAGACAGGACAATTATACTTGCCATCATTCCGGCAAACCAAGACATTGCGACCATTGACATATTGGAACGTGCCCGGATAGTTGACCCAGCTGGCGAACGAACCATTGGCGTTCTTACAAAGCCCGACCTCATTGGGCCTGGAAATGAAGAGGAAGTGGTTGCCGTACTAAGGAACATCCGCAAGCCATTGAAACTTGGCTTTGTTATGGTCAAAAATAGGTCGCAGGCCCAGGTTGAAGAAGGCTTATCCTGTCAGACAGTAGCGGACGACGAAGAAACATTCTTCCAAAATCATCCGACCTTCTCATGTTTAGATCAACGGCTCCTTGGAAGCAGGAATCTTGCCTCATCCCTGGCAAGACTCCTGATTCAACGCATCAAACAGCAAACTGCTCCTATTAAGCGTCAGCTTGAGGGTATGTTGAGTTCAATTAGAGCAGATTTGCGTGCGATGTCATCGTGTGGCAGCGCATCGACTGCAGGTCAAAGGCAGCGGCTTTTGGTCACCTTAACACAGGAGTTTGTCCGACACCTTAATGATTGCGTTCGTGGCGAGTACCGTGATCGAATCATAGTGTGCAATCCCAATTTGCGTCTTTACACTCGTGCTCTGATCATATTTCACGAGTTGCAATCTAAAGTGGCTGCAACGGCGCCACCATTTCGTATCAAGAACTTTACATCTAAGCTGGCTTGCCAGATGGAAGCTCTACGTGGGCGCGAACTTCCGGGGTTCATGAGCGCGCAGTCATTTTACATGTTTATTCAAGAATTCATCAATGCTTGGGACCCTCCAGCTCGCATGGCCGCCGCACAGATGCGAGCACTTACAAATGAAGTTGTTCGTGACTTGTTCGAAAACATAGCTGCCTCATACCCTGTACTACGAGAGTCATTTCAGGCCGTTGCGTCATCTATTTTGGAGACATCGGAGCACGAGGCACTACGACTGCTGGAGGGTCTTGTTCTTCGTGAGAAAGATCCGTTTACCATCAACGAGTTCCTTCAAGCACATATAAACAAATTGCGTTATGACCGATTTGAGAGTTCGGTGGATGCTGCATTCAAGGGGTCTATACTTGGTGATTGTTCCGGGCAGTCTGGTTCTTGGCAAGCTACTAAAAGTCATATTGGTGCATCTCTTCGATCTTGGTACCTTTCGGCCCACGGAGTCAGTTCTTCTGCAAATGCCGAGGACATGTCAGCCATTTTAGAGGCATATTGGACCCTTGCATCAAAACGATATGTAGATAATGTGTGCATGTGTCTTGATGATCGCATCCTTGGCACCCTTTGTGGGAAGTTACAAGAAACGTGTTATCAGTTCGTTCATGATGAAGCAAAGCTGAGAGCCTTTTTCACTGAGGATAGAGCCATGGCTATTCAGCGGTCTCGCTTAGAGAAAACTTTGGATAAGCTTAGTAAGGCTAATGCATCGATGAACAACATCCAGGCGGAACGCAGGCCTTCACGACGTCTGTGATGGAGTCTGAACCACATGTTGCCATGTATCATGACTTAGGTGTTCAGGTTCTGTGCAACCGCCGCTGACACCCAGCGGGCTTAAGTTTAAGTTATCGGTCGCTGTTGAATCTCAAGGGCTCGGTCTGCAGCTAGCAGACGAGGAAGGCCGAGTGGGTACTTTTGCTGCATATCTTATTCGTACTAAACTCGCTGCAGGTGGTTACCAAGGGGTTTCGTGGAGCAAGTCAGGTATGTTATCGTATAAATAGGCGTTGAGCTTGCACACTCGATAGATAGGCGCAACTGGCAGAAATCCAGGTAGGCGATATTCTAATTGAAATCAATAATTCACCCTGCGGTTCTTTTCAAAGTGCAATATCAACGCTAAAGTCTCTTCCCAAAGGTGCAGTTCAGCTGACATTTCTTCGAGTGAGCTAGGACATGCGTGCATCATGTTGTGTTTAGTTGCTACATCATTTCTTGGATCGTGCTTGACATGCTCTGGCCCTGAACCAGAAAGTGATGTCATTTTCCAGAAAGCTACCACCCCCGCACGCGAAGCCGAGAATAATATTGTCCCTCGAAACAAATTGACCAGGCATCCATCTGCACCGTGACGAGAGGCAAGTGGCCGCACGTCGAGGCGACGGTGGCTAGGCACCCAGCTGCACAAGCCGAGCCGAACACCGGAAATTCCCTAGCAGTCCTATATAGATATGGAACGATGGGAAATAATTAGTGGAGAATTAGAGGCCGATTTATCCCGTCCGTTGGAGCGATTGGGTTTCCGGCGGGTTTTTTCTCGGACCATCGCACCGCGTCGCAGCTGATTTTTCAGCGTGAGGCTGCCCGCACGGTACCAAAATGCGCACAGCCCATTATTTTAGCATACGGAACCTGCGCCTCAGCAAAAATTTCCCGCCATTTGGTCGGTGTGTGGCTGTACGCGCATTGCGCCAAAACCTGCCAACGTCGACTATTGCGCTCGACCCCCCTATAAATTTTGAAGTCTCCAAGGAGTCTTAAGCGTCGCAGGCTAATTCATTCTAATTAGAGCTAAGGAAAGGTAATCGGCGGGCGCGGCGACAGTCAGGATAAAGCTGCTCAATATTTTTCTTCATTTTAGCAATCTCCTCTTCTTTCTCCGTCTTAACCTTATCATAGAAATCAGACGATCATCCAAGTCCGAGTCATAATCATGATACTCCGACTCGGAGTCCGGCTTCAAGTTGATCATGATTATTATACACTGTGGCAGATCACTGGCATCACGAGGTCCCCATTTCGTCGGCGCCAAGGGCGGCAGCGCCTTATATGGCGGCGCGTCGCGGCCGGGCCCGGGGGGCACCGTCACGGTGACTGCAGCGGCCCGGCGGGTCACGCTGGCGGTACCGTGACCGTGACCCCTGGCCGGGGCCGTGACTCAGGTAGTACCGTGACTCAGGTCCAGCAAGACTCAGACAACGTAGCCGAGATAGCGGACTGTCACGGTAATTTATCACGCCACGGTAATTTAATGTGCAATAATATGTAAGGGGCTACAAAGATACATATCGCGGATACTTCGTTACATACTTTTCTTTTAGCTATCTTTCTCGACCATGGAGCTTAACGCTAGCCTGCCTGCTTACCAGGGGCCACGGGCGCTCGCTCGGGCTCGAGCAGCGCATATACTCTCGCAGAAGTTCGCGAACAGAGACCGCGTGAAGGCCAAATTGCTCGAGGACAAGGAAATATCTCGCTCCCAAGCTAGGGCTGGACGCCAGGCAACACAACGGCGCTGGAAACTTAAGACACGACATTCGCCCTTTCTTGTCGATTTGGTGGCAGAGAATGAACGTCTTGACGAAGAGAATAAGGTACGGCTTGCTGCTGAAGCGCATCAACTGAGACTTGTAGAAAAGCAAAGAGTGACTCTCAAGCATAAGGTTCTAGTGCGTGCACTGCGAGAAGAGTCTGATCTCGATGCGCTGCGCCGCGAAAAGCGCGCAATCGTTGATGAAGAGCGTCGCTTGAAGGCTCTTCTCGACCTTGAGAAAACGCAAACTCGCAGTAGGCTTGACATGCGAGCTGCCCAACGGGCAGAACGACAGCGTTGTACAGCAACGAACGACCTACGCCGTCGGAGCAACATTAATCGGCTCCAAAAACAGCAACTTTTGAACCTTGCATTGCTTCGTGCAACCACCGATGATGCTCCTGATAAATTCGATTTTACTTTCTAGACGGCACCCTGATACTCGTCGGAATTGAATCAAACCACACTCATCTGGGCGGATTCTCCACTGGGGGAATTTGCTACTGTCAAATAGAGAGGGACTTTTTTGTCCCTTAAGTTACATGGTACTAGTAGCATGCCAGAGTGACGAAAATATGAGCCATGACCGTCATTTTCGACTTGGATATGAAGTTGAGACTGCTATTGCCAGCACGAAGCCTAGGGTGCAATTTACGCACTTGCGTTTTTTTTACGTGAGAAAGCGGTCCACCGTAAATTACGCCGTGTTTTAATCGTAATTTATGCGTGCTCTTGTTAATAAAACCCGCAGATATATAGCTAGAGTCTCTAAAATGGACTTGTTCAAGTTGTAGCCACGCAGATTGCCAAAAGCAGCCTGAGCACGAGCGTGATCTGCGTTCCGTGTAACTATGCTGCGCGCCCCACGCACGCGGTATAAGACGCCAGTACTACTCTCGGGCTGCCGGGCACCGCCTTTAGCGCCGAGTCGTCGACGAGGTAGCGACCTCAGGCTCCGAGTCGGTACTTTGTCCGAGTCTAGCGGCCCGGGGCCACCACTGGCAGGGGACTGGCAACCACGGGCCGGAGGCCCTCCGAAACATCAAGTTACACCAGAATCCACTTTACCCTCCAGTACTTACCCCACTTACTACCTAGGTAGTAATTTTTTACACATTTAAAATTAAGCGGGCATGAGTTTGCTCGTGCCCCAGACCTTCTGGGATCGCCTTTCCCTCTTACATGATTCCCTGGCAACCGGCGAATGTTGGAATGACGTTGACTCAATCGCAGTTCCAATTGACCCCCCCTCCGAGGACGCTGCATTCACAAAGTCCTCGGCATTCTTCATTCATCTTTTCGGTCTAGAACTGCACGACTCCTTAGCAATGCTTTGCAAAGGCGCACTTCACGTCCTGGCTACGGACGAGAAGTGTGCAATGCTTAAGGCCCTACAGGAAGAAGGCCAATCAGCAGGGCTTAAGTTCCAACTTCACAGGTTTGACTTACCACACTACTCACAACTGCTTGGAAAATTTGGGCCTAGGGTCTGCAAGGATAACCACGAATCAACACATGCAATACTAGCAAAGTTGGTGAAGAGCCAAGCTGGCAGGAAAATCGGATGTCTAGAGAAGATACAATTTCAAAGCACACTTGCTCTTGCTTTGAATAAGGCAATTCAGTCTGCCCGTGCCTGTATCGATAATCGAAATTTAGAATGTTTGCAAGCCGATACTAACAGGATGAAAATAGGCCGGCGCAGAATGTATCGATGTGACTTCTGTACTTGGTATGGCACTAAGTGTCAAAGATGGTCACGCACTGGCCACTTTTCGGAAGGCAGCAGTAGTAACACATAAAATTCTCAAGCACAGCTTTGTGAGGCTACTGGAGGACGCCTTCGATCAAGCTAAGTCCATAACGCATGAAGAGATTGCAACACATGTTGACGAATGCTGCGAGCACCCATCTAAAGTTAACATTAAATCCCCACAGGGTCACTACGAGTCATGCTATTTCCCGATTGTACAGGTGCGATTGGTTTTAAAATACGAAAAGCATACACCTATAAACATAGAGTGGTGGCAAGTATGACATCCGACCCAGTGCATCCACAAATGGCGAAACGCTTTCCGATGACGTGATCATCATATCACTAGGAGTGCGGTACAATTTTCATTGTGCTAACATGGCTCGGACATTCTTTGTTGACCCGGTAGATGTTGTCACTTAGACGATACCCTAGCAGACCCAATAGGTAGAGAGTGTTAGACTTAATTATAGCATATTGTTGGAACTTCGTCGTGAATGTCTGGCGGTCATGCTTGCTGGCCGATGTGTTGGATCAGTTGCAGAAACGGCTAACAGTTTTATCCGCCAAAGATGCCCTCACCTGCTTAAGTTCCTGCCTAAGGTAAAATTTCATTTTAATTTATTTTATTTTTTGATGATATGCTAGAATTTTGGATTTGGCCTTGGTTTGGACTTTCGTGAATCTTCACTGATAATGAACGCGAAGAACCAACGTAAATTTGCACAAAATATGGTTTTCAATCTTGCAATTGGTTTCCATGACCTAGAGCTGACTGATATGCAGAAAGCGGACGCACAGGGCTCCATAAGGAAACTTTCCAAATATTCCATGCTGATTGCGGACACTGTCCTAATTCAGGTTGGTTGCACCGGTTACTTGCATATTTTTTTGAATCACAATATATTTAGTCTGGCGACGAGCCCCCCGATATTGTAACCAAGCACTCCGTGGAATGGAAAGATGTTTCCTATTTCATTAACGAGAAGAATGATAAAGACATCATGCCACCTCAAGGTATCTTTATATTATGATGACTTCTTGACAATATAACTCTCAGGAAAACACTACACGCCCGAACAAGTTTTCGCCCCAGTTCATTGCTTCGATGATATCTTGCAAAGATCCAAGGGCTTGTAGGTTGAAAGTCAGAGTGCAATAATGAGCAGTCGTCTTCGCGAACGTAGTAAAGCTTGTGCTCCTGATCGCAGTAGCCTTGCTCGCAATGAGAAGCAAGCTGAGCTTATGCAACAAAAGCTGTCCGTAAAGAGAAGCGAAAAAAGTAGTGCGTGGAGTCAACAAGGCCAATTATCTTCACGAGCTGATATTCTGGAAGTTGATGTGTATCAGCATAGGCCCGTGCACTAAGAATTAGTTGCAGTGGCATTAGCCCAGCCCTAAAATAGTTTCTTTTGAATAGGTCTGCTGGGGAGTATCCAAGAGACCTCCCTTCAAGTGAGGTCTACGTAGATATGCAAGGTCAGGTGCTGTTTGCCCCGATCAATGGCTCACAAGTGCCATTTCACATAAGCATGATCAAGAACGCGGTTCAACCCGATCCAGACCGGACTGCAACGTGATTTTTTGCCTCCCTTGCACACTAGATAATAGCAATATTTCTAGGTACCTTCGCTTAAATTTCTTTACTCCTGGACAGACAGCTTCTAAGGATATAGCACCAGCCACGTCAAAATTGATTGAGCAGCACGGTCATAATTCTATGTTCATCAAAGAGATGCTATATCGCAGCCGGGAGTCACAGCGACTGACAGCTGCTCATCGTATGATTCAGGAGCTGCGAAAGCGCTTCAGACAGCACGCGGCAAAAGCGGCTGAGGAAGCTGATCTTATCCCCCAGGAAAAGCTGGTAAGCTTTTGTTGCTGCCACCCGTCACCAGATAGCTTTCTGCAGGTGAAAATGCGTGATCAACGAATTCCACGCATGGCCGACCTTACAATGCGCCCCTTTATAAGCGGAAAGAAAACAACGGGAACACTTGAAGCACACACCAATGGTTTACGTTTCACATCAAAGAAGCACGAAATTGTTGACATCATGTACGGCAACATTAAACACAGTCTATTTCAGGTATGTGGGATTTACTAATTTTATGTTGAACAGTAAATATAGCCGTGCGAGAACGAAGTCATGGTGCTCATTCACTTCTACCTTAAGAACCCTGTCTTGGTTGGAAGAAAAAAGTCACAGAACGTCCAGTTTCTCACTGAGGCAAGTAGTCCAGTGGCAAATCGGGAACGATTCCTAGCTCCATGATTTAGGTTGTCGATGCCTCAGTAGCACTTGACAGTGCTCGCCGGTCAATGTATGACCCCGATGAACTCGATGAAGAGCAACGTGAACGACAGTTGCGAAAGAAGCTCAATGAAATGTACCTGATTGAATTTCATTTTTTGGTGGACTCATGTTTTCGACGCAGGTTCAAGGAATTCTGCAAGAAGATGGAGCGAGTTGCAAAACATCATCGCTTTCATCTCGAGTATCACGAGAGTACCAAGATATCTTCGCAGAATATCAGTCAAATTAGGTTTGACATACCATATCGAGACCTTGGCTTCCATGGCGTTCCCAATCGAGAGATGGTGTTGATTCAACCAACAGTTCGTTGTCTAGTAAACCTCACTGAAACGCCATTTTTTCTTGTTGAGCTCGATCGTGTTCCCAATCAGAGTGGTCAATTTTGATTACTAGGAGTGTGATATTATACATCACACTTTCTTTTTTATAATAGGTTGAGCATATTCATTTTGAGAGATGCACCTTTCGATCAAAGAATTTCGACATGATCATAATCCTGCAGAATTTTGATGTTTTGCCACTATCCATCAATGCGGTGCCCATGAATGAATTAGATGCAATTCAAGAGTGGCTTACCGATTGCTCTATTACTTACACCGCTAGTCTCCGCGTGTGACCTGTTTGGTCACATATAATCTTAGAATATTAATAATAAAGGCTGGTCAAGCAAGTATGTCATGGAAAAGTGTGATGAACCTTGTAAAAGGAGATCCTCGTTTTTATGAAGAGACTGATGAGCATGGTGAGTCAAAACCGGCTGGTTGGCAGTTCCTTCAGGCCGATGACAATCATGACGGGAATGAAGAGGAAGATGATGGCGATGAAGATTATAGTGCTGGCGACGATGATGATGAGGATGAGGATGAGGAGGACGAGGACGAGGAGGAAGATGACGAAGAAGATGTTAACGGAGATGATGATGAGGTAGGAGTGTAGCTACTTTTTCCTTAAGCTTTTTATCTAGGATGATGATGCTTTGGACTGGTAGTGTATACTGTTGCTTATGTGAAAAGTAGCGCATCTTTTTAGGGACGCAATGGAAGCATCCGCGCGGTAGCCCAAGAGCCTGCCTATGGTAGCATATATCCCTCTAGTTTACATTTTCATTCTGGTCACACAGACGAACTTTGTAGTAAAGCCACGACATGATACTGGCGCTGGGGTGGCCAACTCTCCTTTGGCCTCAGCCTATTATTGACTGCAGGTCCCGGTGGATACAGAGGTATGGAGGACTTCCAGTAGGCCTATGCATGCCCCTGGCGGAAATTTCCTGTTATACCTTCAAGTGGAACGGGAGAAATAGGTCGCAATGTGGGTTCTATGATAAGCCTAACTTGAAGGGGTCCGAGTCGTTTGTGCCCCATAGTGGGGTTGAATTCGATTCGGAAGGTACTAGCGATCTCTTGAAAAACCACGGCCCGGGGATGTGACGCGTAGATGCCGGCGCAGCGAGGGCCAGCGGTGCGTGAGGGGGTGGTGCGGGTTTTCCTTGCACCAGAGAATGCGCCCAACCCCCCACCCGCGCTGGTATTCGAATATAGCCTATGATAATACGCCTAGCGTCCTAAAGACCGCTCTCGGACGAGTTCGACTCCCCGCGGTCGGCGTCGCGGGCCATAAGCCCCTTCCACTGGCGCGGCGCGTCGGCGCGTCATTTAAAAGTCCGCTGGAATGCATACGTACGTCATACCGGTCGAACTTTGTCGATAGGTGCCCAAGCGATCGACATTCACCGAATATGCTCTCCCGACCGGCCGCGGATTGACATGTGGCGACGGATAGCTGGTGGACTCCTGGAGGTGCATCGTTGTTTGCGTTGGTCAGGCGCTTCTCTACTAGCAATTTGGAGATCTGTTCGCAGTCGCGCGCCGATTTAGGGCCTTCGCAGAGCACCAGCTTTTGGGCACTCGCAGACCGCCGAGGCGGCTAGCTTTCGACGCGCGCTCTTTACGCCAGGCGCGGACGAGTTCCTAGGACCTCCACACGCGCTGGGGGCACAAATGCGCCTCCGCGCTAGCCGTAGAGCGCCCCCAAACCCCACGCGTCAAGTAGGAGGACTCGGACCCGGACTAGTACTGCAAACGTGTCCCCCCGTTACCTCGCTAGGGAGGCGGCCAATCGCCGTATATGAAAGGACTGGAGAATGGGGGGGGCGCCGACTTGGGAGTGCCTCGTACATACAGTCGTCCTCTGCGACGGCTCCCGGCAACCCCGGCACCGCTGAACATGCAAACGGCCTCAGGGACTCACCAGCTATTTTGTCGGCGGGTTTCAGCTTCGTCACGACCATAGAAATACTGGCGAGTTAGACGATAAAATTCCCAAGGCCCGGAGATGAGTTGTGGTTGATCCTTACGCCAAATATATACCCAGGCCTTGACGCAGCAGCACGGCTCAATCAGTCACCTTGGTTTGCTGGGCTGCTCCGGTGTCCTTTTTAGGGTGTGCACCAGGGAGAGAAGGGAATGCATCGTCCACGGCAGAGAGATCAGCGGCATTAAAACCTTTGACCTTGATACCTCGAACCGATGTCTTGGATGTCGGCGCACTGCTCTTTTCATTAAAATCACCGTGGTCACGCCTTGATGTCTTCTGCTTCGCTTCATCAGCTCTCTGCTTATCACGGAGAGAGGGAACCTTGCCACGAGGTAATGTGCAGAACCAGGTCTTTTTCTCCTGCAACTTTTTAACGGTGTCAGAAACACCATTAATTGTGGATGGTGGTTCCAATTCAAGCAAGGCAAACATCTCAATTGTTTCAGGTACTAGCATAATTTTCTCATTTATCTTCAGGCCACCTTTCTTCTTGCCACGACCTTTCTTTTTTCCAGTTGTTTTATTAAGACTCAGGTAGTCATCTTCGTGATCACGCCCTGCATTCTTGCCTGAGAGTACAAGGCCTTCGAACTCGCCTGCTAGCGAGATGTCGGCCTCGTCGGAATTGATCTGGGAATCATGGTTTACATGTTTTCCATACGTTGTCTCTAAGTAATTTGAGAGATACTCACAAAGTTCCATTTCTTCCTCGTAGGGCACCCGCTTCAATTCCTCCGCTTCAGCTTCTTGTTGGCGTTTCTCTAGCTCTGCCTTGCGAGCTTCATCTTCGGCTTTTCGAGCTTCATTCCTAACGCGTCGGACCTCGCGCTGGTGTGCACCTGAGTTCAATAATAACTACGTGATAAATTGGCGCTCAACACGCTGTGTCCTGCGAAACTCATTCTCTAAAGTGCGAAATTCAGCGCGAAGGGCCTTGATAGTCTCTACCTTGGCTTGCTTTTCCTTTCTCAAGGCATCCTTGTCCTTGAAGAGGGCTGGAAGCACGGCCCGGCGTTCTGAGTTGGCCTCATTCAGTGAATCCAATATTTGTTTTTGTTCCTCGATTTTTTTCTTTAGAACATCGAGTTCTGCATTCTTAGCTGATAGATGCTCTGATATCGATTGGGAGCTCTTTCGTTCTGAGGAAATTGAGTCGTTGTTCGCAGCGAGATGTGAGACTAATTTCTTGGACTGCTTTAATTGGTCGATTTCCTTTAGCAACACTTTCTCGTCTTTAAGCGACATCGATGTCGTCGCCTGTCGCTTCTCTAAGGATGCAATCTTCTTCTCTATGTCCTCTGGTGAGGTATATTTGAGCTCCGCACGAAGTGACCGTCCCGCCTAAGTCATTTCAACTTAAATGTAATTGATTCCTGGCACATACAGTAATTTTCGAATCTAAGGATGCTTTCGCTGACTTCTGGAGAGTAGCAATTTCTGCACGATCGCGCATGATAGCATCTTTTCGTTCACGAAGAGACTTCATAGTTGCTCGCGCCTCTCTCAGCTCTTCAGACTGATTTCCTCCGGAGCACTTGGCCTCAGATATCTTAGCGTCGACTTCTGACAAGCGCTCATTAAAATCCTGCACTTCGTCGTTGAGGGCAACAATCTTCGCATCAAATTCACTTTTATTGGGGCCTGCAAACAGTAGATCAGCATCGATAGAGTAGTTTAGCCTCACGCGCGACTGGCTTCGCTGATTCCACCCTGGGTGGAATTTCATTGGCGGTTGCGCGCCCGTCTTCAGCCGCCCCAGGCGGCATAATCGCGAGGTTGGCGATCTTGGACACCAGGTAGGAGGTAGGACACCAGGTAGACAGTAGCGCGACGCTAGAGCACGCGTCCAACATCGCAACCGGGGTCCAACTTTGCCTCTTTCAGGCTTACCTTATTAGGCACTCAGGCTTACATCGCTCAAACTCAGGCTTACATCGACCACCCTGGGCCGGGCCTGGCCCCTTATCTGACATTCTTAAGAAAAGGCCGAGTTCATCCGTAAAGACCCGCACCGGCCCGCGTGTAAGTTGCTATGGCCGCGCGCTTCGGCAGTGTCGTATACTCAAACGCAGGTGCATGCTCAGTGACTGGGGCTGCTCGACTCGAAGCGCCTGGAAATGCGGAATACTCTGCCTTTTTAGCACTTTAAAATACGCGCCTCTCGCCGAGATCCGGCGACAGGCGCATCATGGAATCTAACGAAAATTTCCTGCGTTGTGGATGAGACGCGCGTCCACTCAACCAGTATTTTCGTCTTGATTCGCCTGTGTCACGGTCTCAAATTTGCATTTGCCCCGGACAGTCGTCGCTGCGACAGGAAGGTCCGTGGTAACACCCCAAGTCATTTGCGCGTACTACGGATACTTTGGAGTGATGCTAGGGTAAGTTTAGGGGCGGTTTTCGCGGCGCGCAGCCTGCTCAGGCTGGTTTCGGACGGTATCAGGTACTAGGCCCGGGCCGGGCCTGGCCCGAGGGTTCCATTGGGCTCCCGCGTAGGCCTCGGCGGTCAGATACAGATTCTTGTGGGACCGCGGCCTACGCGGAGCCACTGGCAGCGCTGGCACGGCAGGACCTTTCCGGGGCGCTCGTCTTCGACTTCAAGTTGCCAATGAATTGGCGGACTCGATAGCGGAACCCACTCAGGCTCCCCGGCCCGGGCCCCCCCGGTTGCGCAGTGAACTTGGAAGTTGAAGACGAGCGGTACTTCCGTTGCTTACCACTGCAGTTGTCGTGGCCGCGCTAGCGAAAAGTAACTCCATCCGCAGCTCGCCTTCCAAAAAGCCCATGCTATTCTCTTGACTTAGCCTTAGGTCTAGTAACTTCTAGTACGTTCGACGAGTTGAAGATGGCACCGTCTTTGCGTCTGCTGTTGGCGCCGCTGCTTGGCACGAACGCACTACAGGGTGTAGCCACCAACAAGCACCTAAGGTACGGCCACCAGCCTTTTCTTGTATTCAAAGTCACAATAACATGATGGCAGGCCGACTGTCGCTTCAGTGGCGACAAACGATGACGTTCCTTATCCGCGCCCTCGTGATGCGAGATTACATTCCAAACTTTAGGTGTTTACCGAAACTATTACAAGCAAAGAAGCAGGCAGTAACTGGGAGACAAAGTATCGAGTGCTCACTCCAACTACCTTGGACGTAAAAAATGAAGAGTACACTCGTTTCGATAAATACAAGTCAAAGTACATGGGTCGATATAATAGCGTCGATCAATCGAAGACAGATATGAGCTATGCAGACTTCGGCGCGTTGGTGACAGCTCAGGAGTACTCCTTCAAAAATGGAGACATCTTGACAGGGACTGTTGTGCAGTATGATGGTCCCCAGAAGGCGCTGGTCGAGGTTGGAGCTAAAACAGCAGCAGTCTTGCCCCTTCGGGAGGCAACAATTTCACCTTTGGGGGATGGGGAAACAATATCTAGCTTTGTCGATGTGGGTGAGCAGTACGAGTTCCAAATCGTGTCGGATTCGCGTGATGACGGACAAGTCACAGTCTCCATCAAGAAAATCATGTATGCAAAAGCATGGCAAAAACTGAGTGAACAGTATGCAGACGACCCTGTCTTTGAGGCAGAGATATTTCAAGTGAACCGCGGAGGTGCAATTGTCCTGGTAGAAGGCTTGCGTGCTTTTCTTCCAGGCTCGCATATAATGGGCACTGGAGGGGCGTCCGAGGCGATGGTTGGCAAGCGAATTCCTCTCAAGTTCCTAGAAGTCAATGAAGCGGCCAACAAGCTAGTCGTCAGCAATCGCCGAGCGGTAATAGAGCATTCGATGGCTTCAATAAAGCGCGGTGACGTTTACGACGGTATCATCACAGCGGTTAAGCCCTATGGCGCTTTTGTTGAAATCATGGGCATGTCAGGGTTACTGCACATATCACAAATTTCTTATGATCGTGTTGAGAATCTCGAAGCCACCCTAGCCGCCGGCATGGCCATCAAATGCATGGTGATAGACCACGATAAAGCCGCTGGTCGGATTGCTCTTTCGACAAAGACCCTCGAACCAGAGCCTGGTGACATGCTCCGCGACCCTGAGCGCGCATGTTACTGCGTTCTGACAAAAAATGATGGTACCTGAAGCTACAACTCCATATACGTAGGTATTTGCCCTCGCAGATGAAACCGCTGCAAAATACCACGTGAGCCAGTTTTGAAATTACACAACATCACATTCATTCGCAACTCGCAGGCCCGCGTTGAGGCTGAAAAGTTGGCTCGCGAGCAGGCTGCTAAAGAGATGGTCCTCGGCCTTGGCGACTCGCTAGGGTCTTTAGAAGTCGCTGAGGACGCTTAATCGCTGCACTCCACTAGCACCAGATTAAGCGTCTGTTCTTTATATCAAACCCGCCGTGACTCGAAGAGAAGGGGGGCCCGGGCCGGGGCTCCCCGGCGGCCTTTTAAAAAGGCTTTTTACTCGACCGGCCGCTTACTAGTAGGTTGCCACTTACCTGGACGGAATCATCGGAAGTCTCCGGACGTGAATTACTCCTAGGTTCCCACTAACCCAGGGGTTATTAACCCCTGGCGCGGCCCGGGGTCATTAACCCGGGTAATTGCCGGTTAGTACGGGTGTTAACCCCAGGATCTTATATTATAGACTCGGACTCGGCCCGGGAGCCTGAGGGGTAGGGGAGGGGGCCCCATGGGCCACTGGCGCGGGCCCTGGCCCCGCCGGGCCGTTGGCGGCGACATGCCTTGGTACTTGGCTTGGCGCACCTGAACGTACTCCAAGGCCCGACGGGCTGCTTGCGCCCATCCGCTCGCCCGGACGAGTCTTTTTCTCTAATTTCACTAAACGGGTTTTAGTTGTCAAAACCGTCTGGTTATTAAGTACCGGATTAACTACCGGGTTATTGACCGGGGTTTTAACCCCATATCCCTCCCAAGGGGTAATAATAGGTAAATAACCGGTGAGTGCGAACCTGGCGAGACTCGAAAATGGCCCTAAAAATGGAGGCATGAGTACTTGCATGAGTCTTGATTACTTCTAATACTAGTGGCACCGTTACGGTGACTCGTTTAGTTTTAACAACAGGAAGCTAGACTGAAGAATGGGGGTGATCATGATGGACATGGAAGCCAATACTTGCGGCAACTAAGGAAGGGGCGAGCTGTGTTGTCGACTGGACGAGCGAGAAAACACATTTTTTGTTGCGGAAAGCACCCACTGCATCCCAAGGAAGATCACCGTGGTACCAGACAGGGTTGCAGAAGGTTTCTGATTCGGAAGCCACGTGAATATTATCAAAGAGCCCTCTAATATCAAGGGCTAGCCGATAAAGCGTATATTCGCTCCACCATGTGCCATTGCTCCACGACCCCAGCCATCTCTGCTGCCAGTCATCATCTTCAAATACATCTCGGATAAGTGATGTTGTGATTACCGAGCCAATAGTGGAAAGGACTGCCGGTGTGACGCCGAATGCTGCATTGGGGTAGTCATCTTCAGTTAGGCCAAGAATGTCTGCTGAGCCACGCCACCAGTGCGGATGTACACCACGATGCTCTTCCACGAAGCTGGAACAAATGCAAAGAGTCAATTGATGAACACGGAATCATGCTGACACTGAATGCCACGTGCCTCTCCCACCCGGGAAAAATAGGGCTGCATCGAAGGTGCCAACCAGAAGAATATCTGCATCCACAGTTACATAGTAATTTGTCGTGACTCTCTGCGCCACAAGGAGTTTCACCGCCATTTGAAGGGCGTATGTATGCCAAGTCTGCTTGACAATTCCATTGAACAATGAAGATTCATTGATGACGGATGTTGGTGGACAAGTGTGCGACGCCTCGAGTACAGCTAGAGCAAAAGCTTGTGTATCCGGCACGACAACAAGCAGCTATATGAAACGGCATAGGCCACTGATCAGACCTTAGAAGGTACCTCTTGGATACTCTGATGAGTAGGGCTACTGTGAGCTTGCAGTGTTCCAACAAGCAAAAGTGCACGATGCGCATCATCAATCATTAGCCTATTCGCGTAATACTCTGTGGAATAAAATAGTCAAGTACCCTTGGGCTCGCGGTAGAACCAGGGTGACTTTGTCGTCAACATTCTCCTCTAGCACCTTTGAGATGTTTGTATTTAAATTGCAGTCTGCAATGCAATAATATATCTACCGGAAGCGAATAGACATTTTGAACCTTCACTAAGATAGGAGTGCTCGCATAGACGGGACCGGAGCTCGCATCATTGTCGTTTGTATTATTGCACCTAATATATGGTTCTTAGAATAAAATGGACGATCCGAAACCGCGCCGCCCCCGGGGCAAAATAGCAAATACAGCCCTGCGTGTATCCAAGTTTGTCCAACTTGCCATAGTGTCGATGGCACTACAATACTGTGTGCGGAGCTCATGGACACAACCCCGATATGAGCGTGCGCGGTTCCATTGATATAAAGGCAAAGAACATGCCCGTAGAATGCAGTTGCATATTCCTCGTGTGTACGCACCGAGACCGATATATCCACATCGAGGCCGTTATTGGCACGTAGATCTGCGATGTTCATGATCGTACCATGCTGCGGCGCAATGATTCGCAGTTTGACACCCCCTGCGCACGTTACAAAGAGCGAAGTCGTTAAGTAAGCACATATACTATATACAGA
>JACLAA010003382.1_pt1 | contig 17171 bp, 19 predicted proteins | sample 8027891 | NCBI WGS metagenome assembly JACLAA01 (sample SAMN15724900, study PRJNA655200) | protist metagenome | isolation source: fluorescence activated cell sorting (FACS) single amplified genomes of... | place: Spain: Blaines Bay Microbial Observatory, Mediterranean Sea | collected 2016-01-19 | reverse complement strand
CCATACACACCTGCAACTCCTGATGTTGTATTAGATAGTGCTATTGATGCTGGTTGTACACTACCTTCTTCATTTAAATCAAACTTTAGTCTAGCTGTAGTATCAAAACTACCTGAAGGTTCTGTATATAAATGTAGTTTAAAAATAGTCTTTCTAAACTCAGGATCACTTAAAGCTACAAAAGGTGATGCAAATGTAGCCTCTATAGAAGCACCATCAAAAGTATTAGTTGTATCCATGTTATATACAAAACCATTTGTATTTGCAAATACTATTGTTTCAGTCTTAGCTTTATAATTACTATCTGCAACAAATGCTTTAAACCCTCTAGTTTCTGACCAACCAAACATAGAACCTTGTGGCCCTGCTAACTGTGTTCCTATAATACCAGTAGCAGCAGAATCACTAATATTAGAATTAAATCCTAACAATCTATATTGAGATTTATTTTTTATAGTTACACTCATAAAAGAATCATTGGAACTAATAACATCTGTTACTTCTTTTTGTATAGTTTTTGATATAACTGCTAAATCAAAATCTCCTACTTTATCTGATCCACTCAAAGATCTAATACCATCAGGCCCAAGAAATACTACATCTCCTGCAACCTCTCTAATAGTATCTGAATCTATACATCCTATATTTCTAGTTACAGGTTGTAAAACAAAATCAGCTATAGTATTACCTACTAACCTATCAATTTTATTTTCACTAAATATAATTAACTGATCTCTAAAAGCAATTAAACCTGTTATATTAGAACCTACACTTATATTTCCAGCACCATTACCTGCATCAAAGTCATTATCTGTATAAGGTGCAGTAAAAGTTAGTACATCTCCTTTAGCAAAAAATAATTGATTCTTATATGATGCTGTATGAGATGCACCTAATACATCATCAGGTGCTCCTGTTAAAGGTGTATAAGTAGTTCCATCATATACAAATGGATAATTAGTACCATCTACACCTGCTATCTTCTCTGTTGTACCTATTCTATATTTAGAAAATCTATTTATATTAGTAGCTGCATTTACTTTTGCTGCTGTTAAAAATGTTATTACAGCATCATTACTTGGGCTACTATTTAAATCAGGTGATATAGCTATTGCTGATTCACCTGCTGCATTAACTGTAGGTTTAGTTGTTACTGTATAAACTAAAGCTACACTTGCAATAGTAAATGTATCTCCTACTTGTGGTGCTGATGTTAATCCATCTACATTTAAAGTTCCACCACTTTGACTACCACCATTTACTCTAGGTACTCCATACTGACTTACATTTATTTGTGTAAATCCTGAACCTCCTGAACTATAAACATTATTATTTCTTACTGCTATAACTGTTGATTCCCATGCAGCTAATCCATGTATAGCTTCATTAGAACCACTAGTAAAAGTTACATTAGCTTGATCAGCAGGGCTACTATCTAAACTAGTAGTTAAAGTAAGTGTAGCCCTTTTAGTTGTACTACTATAACTTACACCCCCTGATGCTACTGTGTATGTGCCATCTACTCCTGTTATTGTTAAAGTATCTCCTACTACAGGTGTAAAATGTACATTCCCTATTATTAACGTTGTACCTGATTGACTAGCTCCATGTACTTTACAAACATTAAAACCTGGAACTACACTACTATCAAACTTATTATAACCTAATATCTTTTTGTAACCACCCTCTACTGAAGGCTCAAAGTTTCTTAATATTCTAGCAGTACCTGGTTGCTGTATACCATGCTGTAAAGGTGCTAGATTACTTATTAATCCACCTTTAAACTCAAAAGCATATGTTTGTAGATTATCAGGCATTAAGAAGCCAATCTATAAACATATGTACTACGTTGTGTTCTTGTTAACATAGTTGACCTAACATAAGTGTTTTTATTAATTAAAACAATTCTCATGTTTTTTAAACCATCTTTAAACTTTTTCTCTGCAACCATTGCATCTTGTGTATTGCCTCTAAACATATAAGCATAATGCATAGCACCATCAACAACTACATTTCTATATATCTCAGGTATCTTAGGCACATCAGTTGAATCTATTAAATCTGTACTAGTTAAATAATATTCATATACTAAAGTATAAGCTTTATTAGGTGCAGGTGATAATATATATTCTAAACCATGCCCTTTAGCTACATATACAGGAACACTTCTTAAACTTGTATCACTTGTATACTCTTGTTCAACAAATCTATCTAAGTATTCTTCATAGGTTAATACTTGTAACTTTTGTGTTCGATTACCTAGTGTAGTATCTTCTTTAACCCTAAAACTTTCAAAGTCTAAAACAGTAGCATTAGCAGGAAAACTATACCTAGTAATACCAGCAGTTAAAGTATCTTCTTGTTCAACAAAGTTATAAGGCCATTCAGGATACTCTTGATCTATTTCTTGTATTGCAGCATTAACACTATCTTTGACTTGTGAATAAAATCCTACTGCACTAGCAAAATTAGAACTAGTAAGTTCTACTTCATTAAGTCTACGATTAACTTCATTAACAAGTCCTAAAAAATTATATGCCATTATGTTTCCTTAATAGGAAGTAATACTGTTCTTTCAGCAATTGTTCCAGTTGTATCTGTTATTTGACAACTAAATTTATATTTAAAATTATTAGTACCTAGTGCAACATTTATAGTAGCTACAGTATTAGTATTAGATTTACCTACAAACTGTATTCCATTTACTACATCATTAACACTAGCTAACTCAGTTTTAGTTCCTGAAGCATTATCAACAAACCAAGTAACAGAACTAATAGTAGCTTGATCATTTAAATACCTTGACCAATCCATACTAAAGTCTACTGTTTCATCAGGGTCTTTACTAGGCCATGTAAACATATTAAGCTACCTTTACTGTTCTATCTGAAGATGTAGTTGATCTATGTACATGAACTGTTCTACGTCTTTCATAGTTATCAGCTACTGCTGTATAGTCAAACTGTGTTGCAGTAATACTTTCTTCACCTAATGATGATGTTGCTTTAACTCCATCAGGTATAAATGTTCTACTATTAATAATTCCATATGTGGATGTACCATATGTAGCAACACCAAATACATCTCCTGTGCTATCAATTATTTCTCTAGTAGCCATTTACTTAATCAATCCTTATAATAGATGTAGTACTATCTGCCGTAGGAAAACCTACTATAAAATCACTAGTTGTTGTTGTTTTATCTGCACTAAAATCTAATACACATACAGCATTAGTAGTGTCAGATGTACCACTTGTTGTTGTGTTATATACTAAAGCACCTCTTACTGTTACAGAAGCATTAGTAAATGTAGCATTATCAAAACTAGTAAATGCTACTGTGCCTGATGTAGTAGCAGTTTTATTAGTTAAATTTAATCCACCACTTGTATATCCTGCACCTGCTACTTCTCCACTAGTTGTAAAATTTGTAGTACCTGCACTTAATGCTGCACCTGCACTATACAAAGCAATTTTAAAAGTATGTCCACCAGAAACAGAAAAGTCATGCTTACCTTCAAGCAATTCTTTTTTAAATGATGTACATAAAGCTTGTGTAATTGCCACAATTATCTTTCCTTAAAAAAAAATGGGTAACCCTCTCAACAAGAGCTACCCATATATCAACAATATAGCATTAAGCTAATTGATCACGATCTACTTCATCTGGGCCTTTGTCATCACTAATGTCTTGTACAACAGCCCAAGCACGAAATACACCAGTTGTAGGTAGAGCACTTGCTGATGTATTAGCCTTACCAATAGTAAGATCTAATGTTAAATCAGAGCCAAGTACAACAGGTTGATAAGCAGCAGCCATTTGAGTAATTGTACCTGTAGCAATTGCTGATCCCCAATCTACTCCATCAACAAATACATCACCATCTACAGTTTCAATACCTAAATCTACTGTATACTTACCATCACCTTGTGTAACCATTTCAAGTCCTGCTGCATAAATTATAGATTTACCAGGAATATCTAGAACTTGAACTACGTCTGCTGATCCGATAGCTGAACCTTTAGTGGTTGTAACAGTTGCTAAATTAACATCTGTTTCAATTTTGTAAGGCATCTTACGGATAGCTCTTGAAGGATGTGTTCCTCCATTTATACCACTTGATTGATCTACTGTAGCCATTTATTTTCTCCTTTAAGCAGCAGTATTATATTTAGCAGTAACGATTGCTTCAGGTCTTAAAATCTTACGACCATAAAGATGCATACCACGAACGATGTCAGCAAAGCTGTCAGGATCTCGATAGCTTTCTGTCTTAGTAATCTGTTGAGCAGTAGCTACAGCAGATGAATGTCCAGCAACAACAACACCAAAGTTGGCATTTTGATTAGCTGTACCTGTTGTTGAAGAACCTGTTCCTACTGATGGAAGGTTGTTTGAAATATACACTTTAAAGCCATGTAGATTATTCAACACTAATCCATTCTGTAAGCCTGATCCACCAAAGTCTGAGTCAAACAATCTGCTATCCTCGTCCTTTAATATTTCAGCAAATACAGGATCAACTACTAACCATCTGTTTGCTGTATCAACAAATTGAGTATCAAGTAAACGGCTCATACGAGCTACTACTTGTAATGGGCTTGCAGTTGCTGTTGGTACTGATGTAGCACCTGGCAAACGTGAAGCTATTGGAATAGAATGTTCACCTGCACTACTTGTAGTAATGTTAGCAAAGTCACCTTTCTTCAACTTCATTGAAGTTAGTAACTCATCATCACCTGCTGTTGAAACAGCATTAGTACCAGGGGAAGAAGTTCTAGCTGTATCAGCAGCACCATGTTTTGCTGATTGTGAAAAACCACAAAGATAACCAAATACATCTTGATCATATTGATCTCTTAAACGATATGCAGCACGATCAGATGCCATTGATAAGAAGTTTACATGACTGTGAGCTTCTTCAATATCATCCATTTTAAATGCATAGTAGTTAGCTTGATCAACAACTAATGTGAAATCTTCATCATCAAGATCCTGTGCAGTAATTTGTGTACCACGATTGTAAGCCTGTACGGAAACTTCAGGTTCTTTAATGATTTTAACTGAATCACCCATATTAGCAATTTCACCAAAATAATCACTATTGGTAATATCTTCTACTATGGAGGATTTACGGAAAGCAAGTTGTACCTGCTTTGAGTATATTACTGGGCTAAAATTACCATTAGGTAAATTGTTATGGCCCGTTGCTTTAGGAAAAGCCATTGTATTTCTCCTTGAAAAAAAGTATAAGTATCCAACGCAGTTCTTACACAATCATTCTAGGGGCTGTCTTTATTGGTGCAAGTTATATAGATGCCGTCACAAGCTATATAATATGGGCAATCAAGTTTCAGGTATTCCGAAAATTGTTTGTATTGCGTTATAAAATTTTGTAAGTGTAGTTTGGTATCCTTACAGGGGCAAGCCACACTTACTTTAATGTTGATTTATAGTTATAAATATAAATATATGATTGTCAAGTACTATCTTGCTGATCCTGATAAATCGTATATAAATTTACCACTTTGTATTGCTTTTGTTATATTCTCCTGATTTGCTTCGTATTCTCTAGCTGACATTTTTTCTACATCTGATTCTTTAAGTGTACCTATTTCAGGTGAACTATTAGGATTTCCTTTTTGAGTAGTAGCTACAGATTTAGCTGCATCAAGACTTTTATCTTTTGTAGTTATTTTTTTAGTGCTAATACCCATATCAGCTTTATACAAATCAATAGCTCTTGCAGCAGAATTAGCATCATTTTCATTTTCATATAATGCTTGTTGTACCCATTTAGGCTGTTCTTCAACCCAATCATGGAAAGCATCTTGATTTTTAATATCAACAAAGTCAGGATGTTTTTTAAGTAATTCTACTTCAGCTTTTTCTCTTAGTGCATCAGCTTGCATTTCATCTACTTTTTTCATTCTTTCTTCTAGTATAGAAGATTGTTCTTTAGCTTTTTTAATAGCTATAGTTTCTACTATACCTGCTACATCTGGATACTCTTTTGTCCAAGCATCTATTTCTTCTTCAGTTTTAGGTAGTTTAATTTCTTTTTTAGTAGAAGCATCTAATTGAGTTTTTAATTCATCTATTTGTTTTTGAAAATCTTGTTCTTTTTTTTGAGAGTGCCTTCTTAAATCACCATATCTTTTTTTAAAACTTTTTTCCTCTGCTGTAACAGGTTCAGGTTCTTTTTCTTCTTCTTCAACCTGTTCTGTATTCTGTTTTTTTAATTCTTCTAATTCTTTTTCTTCTTGTTCTATACGTTCTTTATTAGCAGATCGTGTAGCAAAGCCTACTACTTTTTTTTCTTGAGGTTTAACTTCTGGTTTTTCTATTACTTGTGCTTCAGCCATTTCATATTTCCTTTCATATTGGGGCTATCCGTAGCCTGTAAGGGGGGATAAGGTAGCCAATTATAATAACTTTTAATCACCTCTTATATTTGCATAAAAATCCTCCTGTGAACGAAGTTTTAAATCACCTTCTTTAGAAAAACTTTTTCTTGTTTCTTTGCCTAATCCTGTAGGAGCAAGTATAGTTTTTTTAACTTTACGTTTTGTTTTTTTTAAAGCTTGATTAATAAATATTTGTTGTATTTGTTCTGGTGATAACTGTTTACCTTGAGCAGCAGCTTTTACATAAGCTCTAGTTAATACCTCACTTGAATTTTTAAGGAACTGATATGTACCTGGATTATTTTGTAACTTTTCACCTAATCTATTTTCGATAGAATTTCCTACTACTGTAGATGCACCATAAGCCATTAGTGTACTTCCTATGTTTTCAGTAAAATCTCTACCTTGTACTAAATTCATTACACCTGTTCTAATTCCCATTGTACCTAAACCAATAACATCTTTATATTCTAAATTACTATTATCTGTTATAAATTTTAAATCAGACTCATCAAATATACTTGTCATTAATTTAGTACCACCTGCTTTAAATGCACCTCTTAAAGCACCATTTTTCATAGCTTCACCTACATCACGACCTGATACAGCAGCTACAAGTCCTTCAGTAATAGACCTATTAATTGCACCACCTGCTACTTCTCTAAATAAACTATCTGTAGGCATATTAGCAAAAATAGTATTACCCATTGCAGTATCTAAACCTTTAGATACTGCAGGAACTGCCATGCTAGTTATCATATTCCTACCAAAAGAACTAGCAAAATCTCCACCTTGTAAAGCAGTAAAACTAGAATTAATAAGAGCATTACCAAATGCTTTTCCTGCTACTGCACCATATGAACCAGTAACTCCTGATAAAGATCCTAACTGTGCTGGAACACCCATACTAGCTAAAGCTACAGTTGCTACCATAGTAAGACCTGTTAAATCTGTAGCAGTATCTGAATATTTAGGAACTATTAAAGCTTGTCCATCTTTATCAAACTGAATCATAAAATCTGTCATGCCTTCAGTTTGAGTAGTATTACCCCATCTTAATAAACCATCTGATGTATCTTGAGCATTACCATATCCTAATACTCCACCATATTTACCTTGTACTACTTGCTCTCCTGTATCTTTATTAATTAATATTCTTTGAATAGGAGGTTTAACTTTTGCTGTTATTATTTTTTCTTTAGCACCATATCCTAAAGAAGCACCTTCTGTTTCTTTTATATCTATCAAATCTTTAGGATCAATTGTTACTTTTGTTTGTGCCATACCTGTTTGTACGTATTTATAATACTTATTACCTTCTTTAAATATTCTTTGTTCTACAGGTTCACCTTCTACTTCTTTCATTCCTAGTTGACGTAAATCTGTTATACCTGCTTGTGATAAAGTTTCCATCATATAGTTATTAATAAATGGCATATCTTTTTGATGTGGATAATTATATCCTTTTCTTGCAAGATATTTATTTTGATGATCTAACTGTGCTAATAAATTTGATCTGCCATCTTCTAAAGATAAGTTTTTATAATCTTCTGGCCCTGAAACAAAACTATATGATTGTTGCATTTTGTTTTGTTGTTGAGTAGATGTTTGTTTTTTATTTCCTTCTAAAAATGATTTAACTGAAAAGTCTTTACCAAACTCTTTTTGTAATTCTTTTTTAGCATCTACAGTATTACTACCTGTTTGTTGTTTTATATAATCTTTTACATTAAAGTCTTTACCAAATTCTTTTTGTAATTGACTTTTAGCATTAAATACTGGATTTTTAATAGATTGATTTATTGTAGATGTAGGTTCAGCAGTTTTTTCAGAAGCTAAACCTCCAATATTAAACTTTAATTTATTTCCATTATCGACTTTTTTTTTACAGGTAATGCTTCTTCTGTTTCAGATGTAGTTTCTATAGACTTTTTAGGTAACCCCTGCGAGGCCATTTCTGTTTCAACTTCTTTAATAATGCTATCAATATCACTATCAAATTCTCCTGTGTCATCTTCTGTTGCTTCCTCTGAGTTACCCATTTGACCCATACGATCCATCTTACCTAAACCTTCTTTAGCTTCTTGCCTTAGTTTCATAAGATTATTTAATCCTATAAACCTAACTACATCAGCAGGAAATACAAACTCTCCTTCACTTAGCTGTGCAGGTATATCATCTCTAACTTCTTTTTTAGTAGAACCTATAGGTACATCATTACCACTTACAGGATCTACTGTACCACCTTCTTGTAGTAATCCACCCTCATCAAAACCTTGTTCTAGTTTTCTTCCAACAGAACTTTGCTTATAATTTTTTGCAATAAGAGCAGCTTTTTCTGGAGATTCTACTTTTATAACTTGTCCTTTTTTTTCTAACTCATCTATCATTAAATTTAATGCTTTTGTTCTTTCTTCAGAATTTTCAGGTTTTTCTCTTACTTTATATTTTTTTTCTAAATCTACTAAATAAGGTTTACCCATAGCATCTTTTTCAGCAATTATTGTTGGAAAAACTAAATTATCAGCATTAGATATTTTATGAGTAGCTACTTGCCTTCTTTGTTTTCCCATTACAGTTTTACTATCTAAAGGGCCATCATCTATCATAGGATAATTTTCTGGCTTTCTCATTCTATCAATAAATAATTTATCTTTATTTGCTAGTAAAGTATCGTCAATATATTTTATTTGTTCTTTTGTTAAACCACCCTTATTCATCATAGCTGAAGGTATAGGCATTTTAGGTTTAGCAGCTAATTGTTTTTCTAATTTAGCTATACGTGCTTGAAGTGCAGCAGCACTTGTAGAATCTTTTTGTTCTTTTCTTACTGCATCTCTAGGATCAACAATAGATTTTGCTGTGCTTGGAGTTTTAATTTTTTTCTTTTTAGCAACTATAGGTTTTTTTACTTGTGGATTTATCATTTGTTATTTTCCTGTTCAGCATTTACATAATCTTTTAAATGCTTTAAATACTTAATTGTTTTTATAGAACCCTGTGCTTTATAAATATCTATAATATCGGTAGCTTGTTCCATAGTTTTGTGTTCCATTTCAATTAAAAATTCCAACAACTCATTAAATGCTTTCCATTGGGTTGTATTATTTACAAAACCTTTAAGCTTGAGGAGGTGTTGGTGCTGCTGGTGCTGGTGCTGGTGCTTGTTGTTGTGCATTTCCACTAAATCCTTGTTCTCCAGGTATAGGTGCTTGTCCTATTCCTATATTACCACCACCACCTCCAGTTGGATCTGCTACATTTGGTACTCCTGGTGCTCCACCTTGAGGTGGTTGCTGTGGCATTGGTGGTGCAGGGGGTTGTTGTTGTTTCATTATTTCAGCTTGTCTTGCTGCTTCTTCCATACTATTAGTTACTTTGTCAGGATCAAGTTCCATTGACTTAGCAATCTCTCTAATGATATATGAAAATTTAGCAAATGGTGCTAATGTAGGATTACTAGATACTTGTAAAAATTGCATAAGTCTTTGACTACGAACTTCATTAGCCATTAAACTTTCAGTACCCCTAGCCTTAACTTCTAAATCACCTTTAATTTCTTTATCATAATCAAACTGCATATTAAAACTAAAAAAAGCTTCACCGATAGGTCTTAATAAATAATCATCAACATTTTTAATAACTGTTTTTATTGAACCTGATGCTGCGTTCATTAGCATACTAATACCACTTGCAGTTCTACCGACACCTGACACACCTGTTTGACCATGTGCAAATGATGGGAATCCTGTTGACTCATCTGCTAATACTCTTGCCTTGTCAAACAATTGCATGTTTTCATTAGATACGTTAGGGAACTTAGTGCCAAAGATTCCCTGACCTGGTGCACCTCCTTGTCTTCTAAATACCTTACCTGGATATACAGATAAGTCTTGCCCTGGTACCATGTTGGTTTCATCCACCTCAAATATAAGGTTACCAGATAAGACTGCATTATCAACTGCCATACGCATGAAACCATTCATCAAAGTTTGGCTATCATCCATATTTTCTGAGATACCGATTCCGAATAAAGAGTAAGGGTTTAGTTCGTATGGAACTGCATAATACGGAATCTTAGCTGGTTTAAAAGGATTAAGAACTAATCTAATAATTCTATTATTACATATCCATATATTAGCTTGTAATTGATCTACATTTTCTAAAATTTCAGGTATATCAACTTCGTTTTCTTTTAAAAGTTTTGTGTCTACTACACCCCAAAACTCTAATACTTCAAATCTATCTACACCTTTATCTACTTGATAATCATTAAGATCATCTTCCCAATATTTTTTATAATAAGATTCTCCCATTTCAATTACTTCATCAACTACAGCATTTCTAAAAAAAGGTCTTTTCTTTAATCCTCTTAATTGTGAACGACTCATTTTATGACGTTCAATAACATACTGAGCTTCATCCATATTATCAGCATCAGGATCTACATAAAAATTCCAAACACTTACATGTGATGTAGAGGGTACAGTTTTTATTGCTGGATTATATTCACCATCATCACCCCAATTAGGATACTCTTTATCTACTGCAAATGGGCCTTTCATAATACCTGTACCAAATAAAGCCATTTCAAAAGCTGCTGATCTTAATTGTTTAGATGCATTACTTGCATCTAATTGATCTTTAATTTTCTTTTCCATTTTTTTAGCAGCTACCATTGCTGGATAAAAACTAACTGCTGTTGGAGTTACACCTGCACCTTCTTTTACATTAGGTATATTAGAAAGATTATCTTCTAAAGCACCAAGTTTTTCACTTAAAGAATTAAATGTAGCTCCTGCTGGTAGTTTTTTACCATCTCCAGCATAGCCATATAAAGTATCCATACCTTTAGCCATTGGAGCCATCTTAGGTTCACCCATATCTTTAGGTGCTTTAGGATCAAAGTGTACAGATTCAGCTACACCTTCTGGTAATATGCTAGGTTCTACACTTAATGGAAATGTATTGTTAGAAAATAGTACATCTGTTATTTGATTATATGCAGCTAATACTTTAGTCTTAGTTACTTTAATAAATACTCTACTTTTTTCTGCTTCAGTAAATTGTACATCAGGGCCATATATACCACGATAGTTTCTATATGCTCTAAGCCATCTTTCTTCATCTATTCTTCTAGAATCTTCTGCTTTAACGTATCGTTCAGATACATAATCTATCATTGCATTAGCAACTCTATCTTCAGGCAAATCATTTTCTTTATCTTCTAAAATAACTTGCTTATCTTCTGTGTACTCTTCTTCCATTTATTATCCTTAATATCCCATAGTAGGATCTGAGGGTGTAAAACTAGAAACTTTAGCAGTTGCAGGATCATAATCCCACAAGCTTGATCTAGGTCTACTCATTACTCCATATCGTAAAGCATCATACAAGTGATCCTCTGCTTTTGTATTTATATCCTCTGGATTATTTTTATCCAAAGGTAATACAGGCAGTTGTGCAATTAAATTTCTACAATTACTAGTTATAACTAATCTTGGCTCTTCTGTAAACTCGTCTACTTGTAATCTTCTATGTATTTCATTTTTACCTGCTATTCTACTACCTGCACTTCTATCTGATGGCCTCCATCTACAACCTTCTTTAATCATAGTTTCTGCAAGTGATGGGCCTGTATCTCCTCTTTTATGCCAACATGAAGAATCAAGTACCCCATATCGCATTGAATGATCATCTTGTTCTGCTTCAAGTATTAAATAAGCTAAATCTTTAGCTAATACTTTACTAACATATAATTCTCTATAAACTATTAACTGTTCACTAGGAGATACTGCAAACCATAGTACTGCTGAATAACTACCATACCCATAATCACAGGATCTAAACTTAGTCCAATTTCCTGGTATAGTTTCTTCTTCAATTACATGTATTTCTCTATTAAATTCTGTAAATGCTGCACCTTCTGACACATCCCAATTACCATCTAACAGTTGTTTTCTTTGATTTTCTGGTAATGACAGCAACATTGTTTCATAATCACCCTGTTCTGCTAAATATGGGTTATCCGATAGTATTGCTGGTATAAACTTACGTTTAAATAAAGGTTCTCCTTCTTTACTATGCCCTTTTGGGTACGTTAAAGTCTTACTTGTTTCTATATCTGTAGCCCAAAATGACTCATTAGGCTTTGCAGGATCAATAAACATTTTTTTTACCCATGAATGACCAGGGCCACCAGGGTTTGTTGTAGCTCTAGCATATACAGGTAAGTCAGATGCAGTACTTCTAAGCCTTGATCTCATGTAATCCCATGGAAATGGTGTAGGCCATTGGGTTAACTCATCAAATCCTACCCAACTAAATGCTAAACCTTGATATCTAAGTACATCTTCATCTCTATCAAGGTATGAAAACCATAATCTTGCCCCACTTGGAGCTACCCATTGCATTTTTCTTTCTGACCACTTAATACCTGGATATATTTTAGGGTACATTTCCTGACTTTTCCAAATCAGTTCCCTTAATTCTTCTGTTGTATGCCTTAATAACAACCCACTAAACTGTGAATGAGCCATATAACGTAATGGATCGGCTAACATAGCATAGGATTTACCACCTCCTGCTGCTCCACCATATAAAACTTCTCTTTCACCTGCTGCTAGGAATCTAGTTTGAGGCCCAACATTAGGTTTAAATATTATATTTTTTTCAGATAAGTCTAAACTATCTGTAGGTTCAAGCTGCTCCTCTATATTCAGCTTCGGTTTTTGTTTTTTCGGTGCTAATTGTTTCTTTGTAGCCTTTGGTTTTTTCAAACTTTTCTGCGAGCTTGATAGCTTTTTCGAGCCTTGTAGCCCATTGTTTAAATAACTGAGCTTTCCTTTTGTTTCGTCCTTCATCTTTTATTCTTTTTAAAAGTCCTGTATGTGATATAGATCTTCCTGTAGTTTTAGTTAACCATGCAGCTACTTTACGAGAAGAGTATTGTTTTACATACTGTTTAGCTTTTTCTAAAGCTTTAAGCTCATTAGCTATTGGTTCTAATACAGCATTATCTTCTTCTGATACTTTATATCCAAATGGAATACAATTAGATTTTTTTAAATTAGGTATTGGTAAAAAATTACTATCTTCAAAAGCATTTTTAGGTTGTGGTAATATCCATAATCCTATATGTGGTAGTTTATCTTTCATTACTCTTCTGAGCTATCCTTTGGTGGTAATATCATTAAACCATTAGTAGCTTCTACTTGTACCTTTTCAGTTTTAACTAAACCTACTCTATCTAATAAATCTTTAGCAGCAGTAAGCTTATCTTTCATACCAAGTTCAGTAGGTTGAACCATACCATCAACAAGTGACATAGCAGCCCTAGGAGCATTTCTAGCCATATATAATTGTGTAACTTCTAATAGCTCCTCTTTAAGGGCTTTTACTATTTCACTTGTAGAATTGTTTGGTGAATAACCTGCTAACTCTTTAGCACGAACAACATTCCCACCTGCTTCATCAAATAAAACATCTAAGAATTTTTGTTGTTTGTCTGTTAAAGTTCTCATGTTACTTTTCTGTAGCTTCTTGTTTTTTTGGCGATTTGATTAGGTTGAGCCACAAATTGTTTACCTTTTCTAGTGCCTTCTCGTTTTGCTCTACTAGTTGCTGCATATTCCTGTGCTGATAATCCAGCAATTGCTTTAGCTGGGAGATACCTCTCTCCTGTAGCTCTACTGCCTTGTGTACTAGGTTTTCCACTTTTAGTCCTCCAGTTTTGGTTAGTCCAAGATTTTAATGATTTTTGTGGTTTTCTTAATAATGTCATATTATTTTTTTCTTTCTTTAGTTTTTAGTTTCATAGCATTAATAAATTTTCTGTATACAGCAGCAGCTTTTAATTTTCCTGCTGCCTTTGCCCTTTGTTCCATAGCTATTGCTGCTTGTATTTTATGTGCATGAGTTTTACCACTTTTTTTAATAATTGCAACACTACGTTTAGCATCAGCTTCTGTAGCAAACTTTAAACCTTTGATCGTACCTTTAGGATTCTCATCTGTGTACAAATCAGAATGTTTTTTAGATCCTTTAGGTTGACCTTTTTTTCTAGGGATTCTAGCATTTGATGTCAACTTTTATACCCACCTCCTGCTGCTTTGTAAGCTTTGGCAAGCATTTGGGCTTTTCTTGCCGACCATTGTCCAGGCTTGCCACCTTTTGAACCTGCCTTAATCTTATTAAATAGTCTTTTGCGTAAAGCAGGTTTTGTGTAATTACCAGATTCATTTACTTTGCTTTTAGGTTTTTTCTTTTTAGTACCAGTATTAATTGACATTATAATATATCTAATTTAGAGTTTTCTATTACACCAACTACTACTGCTGGTATTACAATTATAAAAAATAATATTAATCCCATATCTTCCTTTACCTTAGAGGATCAAAAAACTCCTCAGTTGATACTGTTAATGTAAAATTACTAGTAGCCCCAGTTCCTGCAAAAGCTACTAACTGATCACCACTATGTAATGCTAATTGATCTCCATCTAATACATTAGTAATGGAACTAGATTCCATTCTTAATCCAGTAACTATAGTATTATATGCAGATGCTGAATTGTCAAATAGTTGAACAGAAACTTGTTTGTCACCACCTGCCCCTGAACTAACTAGTAATAATTTAACTAAAGCTGTAAAGTTCGTTGGGCATGTATACAAAGAAGTAGCATTGGCTGTACCAACAGTAGAAGATATATTAACAACTTCAGTTACAAATTTACTACTACTGTTATTTACTATTGGCATAATTTATTATTTAAAATATTTATCTGCTGAAGTTAAAGAACCTTTATGAGTTAAAGCTAATCCACCTGTATTAAAATTTTTAATAACTTTCTTTTTAGCTTTAGCTTTATCTCTTTTTCTTTTTGTATCTAAATAAGTTTCTTTAGATACTATCTTTTCATCATCACCTTTACCAACTATATATTGAACTGGATCTTCTCCAGCAATTTGTTTTGATCTTTTTAATGCTTCTGCACTATCTAATAACTTTGGCCCTTCAGCTATTTTACCAAATAAACTTGTATTAGGGCTACTACCTTCACCTCTATACTGTTCAAATTCTTGTTTAACAACTTTTAATTCTTTTACATTGTCTTGATGTATTTTTTTAAGTCTAGTATATTCTTTTTCAGCATTTTTACGTGCTTCTGAACCTGGTGCTAGTTTTAATTTTTTTTGTTTTTCTACAAATGCAACTAGTTTTTCTTTAGACTTAGTTGCTCTTTTTTTAGCAGCTTCTACTTTTTTTAATTCTGATGCACTTATAGGTTTTCCATCTTCAGATGTTTCAAACTTACCAGTTTTTTTATCAAACTTAGCAGATGATGTACCTTTTTTAGGGCCACCAAAACTTTTTCTTTTACTTAATGATTTTGCTGCTTCGTCTTTTCTTTCAGGAAATAAACCAAATGCTTTTTCTAAACTAGTTATACTTGAATATCGGCCAGTTCTATTTAATTTTAAAAGTTCTTTTATTTTTTCAGGGGAAAGATTTTTTTTCTTACCATACTCTCTAATAGCTTGTGCTGGAACTTTAGCACCTTCTTTAGGTAAAACAACTTTATTAAATTCATCTATAGAAGCTTTACGTTCTTTTACTCCTTTAGCTTTAGCTGGAACATTACTATATTTATCAGCAAACTCTACAACAGGTTTATAATTGTTTAATTTTTCTTGAGCTTCTTTTTTAGTTATTTTACCTGCTTTTATATCATCTTCAAGTTTAGCTGCAAATCTTGTTGCTTTTAATTCAAGAGCACTCAGCTTTCTATTAAATTTAATATTTGCTTTTTCTTCTTCCTTAGTTAAACCTCTTTCACCCTCTAAAGTTATTCTATCTCGTTTAGATATACGACCACTTGTGCTACGACCACTTGAATCAGTTGGTTTTTTAGGCTTATCAAATAACTTCATTTGATTTATCATTTTTTTTGTGCCTGTTAATAATGCTTTTGAAAGTGCACCCATCACTTATTCCTTGTATAAATTATTAAATGTTACTTCAGGATCTGTATAACTATCATCTTGTTCTGCACAATGTATATATTGACTAGGTCTAAAGTCTGGTGCTCCTTGACCAGTTTCCCAATATGCAGGGCTTGTTACTCTAACTCTATTATTAGGTAAAGCTACTACATTACCTTTCCATTGTCCTTCAGTAAGTATCATTACATGTGATTGTTTATGCTGTGCTGGATCATCTGCAACCTGACTTTCTGTAAAGTCTACTGTAAACAAATATCTAGCTTTATAAAAATCTCCATCAATCTTACAAAGCCAAGGGCTAGGATTAGCTCTAGCAAATCTAACAATACTATGATGATGTGATGGGCAATCCCAAGGTTGAACTAAATGAGTAGGCATACGTTCAGGCCACTCTTCTAATTCTATATCTCCAACTAAAGCACTAATGGGCATCCTTGCCCACATTGCTCCACCATGTACATTTTCCTGACTACCATCATCAGCTTCACAACCTGTAAACATTACCTGAAAACTTAAACTTCTATCAGGCATTGTATTTACAGCCATAACTATTGCATGTACAAATTCACCATGATAGTTATTATGTCCATTAGTAAACTCTTTTCTTACCCAACATTTAAATAGTGGAATGTTATAATCACTTAAATCACTTATTAAATATGCCACTATTACTTTTCTCTAACACCTAAAAATGAAGGATCATACTTTTTCTTTTTAGAATAATCTGTAGTTCTTACGTTATTACTTTTTTTATTTGTAT
>JACLAA010007031.1_pt1 | contig 17172 bp, 17 predicted proteins | sample 8027891 | NCBI WGS metagenome assembly JACLAA01 (sample SAMN15724900, study PRJNA655200) | protist metagenome | isolation source: fluorescence activated cell sorting (FACS) single amplified genomes of... | place: Spain: Blaines Bay Microbial Observatory, Mediterranean Sea | collected 2016-01-19 | reverse complement strand
GCCGAAGCAAAAGCGAAAGAGGAGAGACGCGCGGCGAATAAGACGAAAGGTAACGAGGCGTTTAAATCCGGTGATTACGGCTCCGCAATCGCGCACTACGAGCTTTCGCTGCAAGATACCGAGTTAGATTCGGATAAATCAATCGTTCACTCGAACAGAGCGGCGTGTTTCTTGAAGCTCGGAAGATTAGAAGAGGCTTTGAAAGAGGCTGAACGAAGCGTATCGCTGGACGAAAAGAACGTCAAGGGGAATTTTAGAGTAGGATTGGCTTTACACGCGCTCAAACGGTACGGGGAAGCCGTGAAAGCGTTGGAAAAAGCTCAGTCGCTTGAAAAGAAGAAGCAGAATAAAGACATAGAAAACGCAATCAGAATGGCTGAGTTCATGGGAAGAAAGCAAGCAGCAGAAACATCGGCGTAGATTTTTAGTAGAATTAGTAAAGAACACACAGAGACAGAAGAAAAGAAGCCCAAGTCGGAGAAAATTTAATGTCACATTAGATACGTACCAAAACAAACTCAAATACATAAAAAAATTGCAGAAATGTCATACAAATGCTAACAGTGTTCGATTAAATGGCTATGTGAACCTATTTACCGCGTTTCGGCAAAAAGATGAAATTAATGTCGCGATTTGATTTTCTCTCTCCTCTCGTCATCACATTTCGTCTCTGAGAGCCCACTCGCTCGTACTTGCCACGTTTCGATCTTTCAAACTCAACGCCCACATGATGGCTGAAAACGCGTTACATTTCGTCGCATCCGCTTGGTACGCGAACACGCACCTCACCTTCTCTCCTCTCCTAACTATTTTTTCAATCTCCTCGTCCGGAATACTCTTCAAATACGTCAACAGCGACTCGTCGATTTTGGCCTCGGGCCATTTGATGGAAATCAACGACCAATCTAAAAACTCTTGAAACGGTAACCTCACCGAATCTGAAATAATCACCGGCACGCATCCGGAAAAAAAGGTCTCGTACGTTCTCAATGTCCACGGCGATAAGCCTCTGGGAACGATACAAAACTTGCTATCTCCTAAAATCTCGGCGTACTTTGGCGTCCGACCCGAAATCGCGAGCAAAGCGTCCGGATACTTTTTCGAAAGTTTCAACAACCGTTCTCTCGGGTGCGCTTTTACGTGCTTCTCGTCCCCTTTCAACGCTTGCCCATTTGGTACGGTCCCCGCAAACGATGCTAACTTTGTCCTCTTACTCGTTCTCTTGTTTGTTTCTAAATACGAATCTTTCCTACCGTCCATAAATCCCGGCAACACGACGTCCTTCCAAGGATCAAAATACGGCGCTAACGTTCTATACGGATCGGTATAAAACCCTTCCGGAGTTAAAAATATCGAGTTTGGTATTTTACACCGCCAATTCTTGTACAAAGACGGCCCTCTTCCGCTCGGCCAGACGAAAACGTGATCTCTCCCCCCGGATTTCTTAATATACGGCAGCTTCTCGATGACGCCGTTCAACCTCTTCGCTAACTCGTCGTCGGTTAATCCCGCCCCGTTCGGCGGCGCGTCCAACATGCACTTCGGCCACCCCGGGAGGAAGAAAAAATCCGCATCCGAAGGATTCTCCGTCCTCAACTCTTTCGATTTCAGCAAGAAGTCCGCGATGTGCACTTGACTCCCGTACATCTTCATCCCGCACACTCCAGACTTGTACGCTTGCGTCTCTTTCCCTGGGAACAAGAGTTTCTTCACGTCCGCGTCGTTATACACGTATATTTTAATCGGTGGAGAGATGTAATCTTTAATAGATTCTTCCGCTCGAGATGGAGCCGCGTTGAAGACCTCTCGCCACGTCCCAAAAGCTGTCGCGGATATTCCAAACTGATTCGATGATGATGATTCCGAAGCAGCAGTTTTCTTCGCCGAAACTTCCACAAAGCCTTTCGACGACACCGAAAAATGAATACAAAAAAGACAAAAAAGAAGTGTAAGAGAACAACTCTTCTCCCGAAAAGCTCTCATCTTCTTCTTCTTTGTCTTCTTCTTCTTCTTCTTCTCTCTCTCTCTCTCTCTCTCTCTCTCTCTGATTTAATGTGCGGCTTAAAAATCACTCAACAAAGTCTTAAAAAAATTCTGCAACAAACAGTTTAGGGTGTACAACCCTAACTTCTTATCCGCCTCCTTTTTTTTGTTTTTGTTTTGCTCATCTTTTATCCAAAATCTCTTTACTCCTTTTCCCCCAGCGCATCATATACGCGCGAGTTGGTAAAGAAGTCAGAGAACGCGAGTTTAGAGAGAGAGAGATTGAAAGAGAGAGAGTGTGTGTATTTATTCTTCTTCTTTTTCTGAGAGAAAAGAGGTAAAAAGCAATAATATAATAGCAGAGAGGAATGATGATGAGTTCTTTACCGATGGTGTCCTCGAGACTTGATGACGCGAGTACGACGACGAGTAGTGCTCTGAATAACAGAAGAAGAAGAAACACGAAGACGAACCTAAAGAAGAAAACGAATAAAACAACGACTATTACGAGGTGTCAAACGTCGCAAACGGCGTCGTTTACGCCCAAAGGGGCGAAAATTTCCGGCGTCGGGAAGGCGTTGCCGAAGAAATTCATCACCAACGACGACCTCGCCAAGTTGGTGGAAACCAACGACGAGTGGATACGCACGCGAACAGGGATCGGGAAAAGACACGTGATTTCTGGAGATGAAACGTTGACATCTTTAGCCGCGGAAGCTTCTCTTGGTGCTTTGAAAATGGCCAACGTGAACCCAGAAGATATTGATTTAATCATCGTCGCTACGAGTTCGCCGGACGACTTGTTCGGGTCGGCGTGTTTGTTACAAAGCGCGATTGGCGCGAAAGGCGCGTTGGCGTACGATTTAACCGCCGCGTGCTCGGGATTTGTCGTTGGATTAGTCAACGGTATGCATTTCATCAGAGGAGGTGGGTATAAAAACGTGCTCGTGGTTGGAGCGGACGTTTTGAGCAGATACGTGGATTGGCGAGACCGAGGGACGTGCATTTTGTTCGGCGACGGGTGCGGCGCGGTTGTGTTAACCGCCACGGAAGAGGTGAGCGAGTGCTCTTTGTTAGGATTTGACATGCACAGCGATGGGTCGCAGAATCATCACTTGACGGCGAAAGTGTGCGGAGCGAAAGTGGGGAAAGTCTGGGAGTCCGATTCAGAAGCCGGCGAACGCACGGCGTACGAAAACATTGGCATGAACGGCCAAGACGTGTTCAAATTCGCCGTTAGGGCGGTACCGATGACCATCAAAGAGAGCTTGAAAAACGCAAACATGCAACCAGAGGAAATCGATCACTTAGTTTTGCACCAAGCGAACCAAAGAATCATCGACGCCGCCGCGCAAAGGTTAGGTCTAGGAGACGATAAAGTGGTCTCGAACATCGCGGAGTACGGGAACACCTCCGCGGCCTCCGTCCCGTTGGCTTTGTGCGAAGCCGTCGAGAGTGGGAAGGTGAAGAGAGGTGACGTCGTCGCCATGGCTGGGTTCGGTGCTGGTTTGACCTGGGCCTCTTGCTTGTTGAAATGGTAAGAAAGAAGACTACTACTCATTATCGGATGCTTGCGTTGAATACTAATAAAATTTACTACTACTCCGTTTTGCCTTAAAAAATTTACATCATCATACAGTTACCACTCTTCATAATAGTTTATTAATACGATGCCACCACCACCACCACCGATAAAACCAACTCCCGGGCAAAACTCCATCGCGTTAACTCGAGTGAAGCAATCCTCAAACTCTTATTCTGACTTATTCTCCGAGGATAAGAAGAGCAACACCAAATCTGTCGCCGTGTTGAGCTTGACGCGATGCGAGTTGAAACTCTTCCCGAAATTTCACGACGAACACGAATACATCTCCCCCGGGCACGCGCACAACGCGACCAGATGTCAAGTGGAACGAACAACAAACACAGCATCAATGAGTCGTAATTTTTGCACGGCGATTATTGCCAACAGTGGGAGCGTGTTTAAACGGAACGTAAAGTTTGCAAACGAGATGGCGGCTTTGGGGAAGACGAACGCGAGCATTCCTCGAGACGACGACGAAGAAAACGAAGAAAACGAAGAGGAAGAGGAAAATGGAAAGAAGAAACGAAAAAGAACGACAACAGATGATAGAAAACATCGAAAACACGAAACAGAAATGATTGAAGCGTTTGAAGGACAGGAGTTCGAAATCATGTGCTTGAAAATTAGAGAAGAAGAAGAAGAAGCGGGAGGACAGACGGAGGAGCAACGCGTGGCGACGGTAGACGCGACCGGGAGGCTGACGGTGTGTAAAGTTCCCAAGACGAAAGTAGCAGATGATGATGATGATGACAAGGAAAAAGCGGAGTTGTTATATAAAGCGACGCCGAAGATGTATAAAGAATGCGAGACATTCGAAACGCTTGGCTCTCCAGGTTGGGCTGGACTCTCGTTTTGTCCTCTCGAAGAAAACAACATCGTCGTGTGCAAATTGTGGACTCACACGATCGATTGGTTCGAGCAAGACCGAGTCGTTCGAACGAATAATTTGTTAGAGTCACCGACATCTATCGCGCACATGGAAACGCCACATTCTGGACGCTCGGTTTTGTGTATAGGAGAGAACAACGAAGTGGTCGTGTACGACCACAGAGTCGATAAGAAGAACGGCGAAGTTGGTCGCGTGAAGCAAGTCGCAAGCGACAACGCGAGGCACCAAATCCAAGCGTTGGAACCAGCGAAATTTTCTGGCAATTCAGTCTTGTGCTGCGCTGGGAAAGAGAGAACGGTATCTGTGGTCGATCCGAGAAAATGGACGGCGAGGTACAGGTGGAAGAATTGCGCGAAATACGAAGTCACTGGATTATACGCGCCTCGCACAATCGAAGGCTTCGTGTGCGTCGCGTCGTTGGATTATGAAATTTTATGCGGCAGTTACGAAAAAGGGAAATTGGGTGGCGGTTTTACGTTTCGAAACGACGCGAGAGTAGTTGGCATTGGAGGCGCGAAATTTGGAGATAAAAGCGACGTCGTGTGTACGTGGACGGATACGGGAAAGCTCACCGCCGCAAAGATTTCCGTAGCATCATCGGTATCGACAGAAGAAGATTTAAAAGTAAAGTAGGTAGAAATTCGTTGTAGATGTAGGTTGACTATAGTTAGAGGAGAAGTCATGTGATGTGTGTGTATTTCTTTCTTAGTGTCAAAATAGAAAAGTACTAAATTAGCGCTTGCAAAAGTCCGAAACGAACCGGTGGAACAATCGCACTTTGTTTGCATACATCTCTTTCTTCTCTACATCCAACGCGACGTCGAAATCCTTATCGCCGTCGACTACTAAAACCGGCACAAACGGGAACGTCTTCTTCCCGCTCAGCGTAATCTCGATGAATTTGACCATATCCTTCAACTCTTCCGGTACATTCTCGGTTAACTCTTTCGGCGCCGACGCCGTTCGATCGTCCTCTCGAAACCAATTCTCGTGTTTCTCGTGCAACTGCTGCAAATACTCCAACGTTACTCCACTCTCCTCTCCTCGACTTCGAAATCCTAACCGTCTTTTACACGTCTCCGGAGACGCTCGTAAATACACAAACGCGTCCGGTACCAACGACTCGTCCCCTAACGCGTCGAACCAACAGTTATACAAATGAAACTCCATATTAGTCAGCCACTTCGCGTCCATCAACGAGTCCACGAAGACTTTCCTGTCGCTAAATATGGAACGTTCGCACACTCGAAATCGACTTTGATTATTCTCATTTTGTGCCTCAAAATCTTTCGACGCGTTGTATTGCAAACATCTCGTGATGAACACATAGTTCTGAAATGTATACGCGTACCGTTCTGGTTCCTTATAAAACGCGTCCAACACGTTATTCTCGCCTTCGACGCTCGCGCCCGGGATTTTCTGCCAACTCTCCACCGGTTCCGGAACCACGAACGCTTCTTTCTTCAGCGAAGAACTCTCGCCTCCGATCACTTCAAAGAGGAACGTAGATTTCCCGGAGGAGATGTTCCCTTCCACGCACAACGTCAAGCCTCTGTTTTTCTGGTTTACAAACGCGTCTTCCGTGCTCGCTACTGGATGATGACTATTGTTGTTCTCGTTCTCGTTGTTGTTGTTGTTGTTGTTACTGCTATTATTACTGCTATGAAAATTACTCGTACAAAACTTGCTCCTCTCGATCCGCGTGTACCTCTGTTTCGCCATTCGTCTCAACTCTCTGGTCGTTTGGTACGCGCGGACAAACTCGTATCTGTTCCTCGGCATTCTCATCATCGTCATCGCGTGAGGAGGGGAGGAGGAAGAATAGAAGGAGGAGGACATCGAATTCGACGACGCTGATGATTTTTCTGGAGGAGAAGAAGAAGAAGACGATAAAGAAGACGCAAAACTACAGCGCGGCTGAAGGTGTTCAAGTTTTTGGAAAGCGGTCTTGGTCGAAAGCTTATTTATCTGTTGTTGTTGTCGTAATAGAAGTAAACGAGCGAGAGTTCTTTCAGCGTTCTTCGGTCTACTCATGGAAGTGCAAATGCGAGAGAAAAGGGAGAACGCGAGAGCACATTTTTGGCGATTTCAAAATTTTTCTTTTTTTTCTTTTTTTTTACGAAACGACTTGACAGTCTCTTCAAAACCTCTTTTTGCCACATGAGATCACACATGCGAGTTGTTGTTCTCGATTATTATTTACCAACTCGTTTTAGTACTACTACTACAAATAATAACAACAAGTGATTATGAGACGAAAGAATCCACATCCGCAGCGCGCGGTGAACGCGAGGACGGTTTTGAAGGGAGAGAAAGAAGAACCTTTGGTGTTGTGTTCGAGGATTCCTGACGAGGATGATGATCTCGAGGCAAATCATCATCAGATACAAAAAGAAGAAGAAGAAGAGGAAGAGGAAGAAGAAGAAGAGGGAGAAGAAGAAGAAGAAGAAGAAGAAGTAGAAGAAGAAGAAGTAGAAGAAGAAGACGACGAAGACTACGAAGAAGAAGAAGAAGAAGACGACGACGACGACGAAGACGACGAAGACTACGAAGAAGAAGATGAAGAAGAAGAAGAAGAAGAAGAAGAAGAGGAAACTGCTTGTATTGCTAAAGGAGTGAAGAGAAAGAGAGGGGGGAACGAATGTGATGTGTGCGAGAAGCGTTTTACTACGGCTGGTAGCTTGAAAGTCCACATGCGTATTCACACGAACGAGAAACCGTACGAATGCGATGTGTGTGAGAAGCGTTTTACTCAAGCTGGTCATTTGAAAAACCACATGCGTATTCACACGAACGAGTAACCGTATGAATGTGAAGTGTGCGAGAAGCGTTTTCGTCAATCTGGTAGTTTGAAAACCCACATGCGTATTCACACGAACGAGAGACCGTACGAATGTGATGTGTGCGAGAAGCGTTTTCGTCAATCTGGTAAATTGAAAGAACACATGCGTATTCACACGAACGAGAAGCCGTACGCATGCGATGTGTGCGAGAAGCGTTTTCGTTATTCTGGTGATTTGAAAAGGCACATGCGTACTCAACACTAATAGCTCTTTTATAGTCCTACGTTTACATACATACACATTATATTCATCAAAGACACGAATCAAACTTGTCTAAAGTTGTCCAACTTGAACTTTTGAAGCTCTTCTTCATTTTTATTCTCATCGTCTCACCATAAAAAATGGCACACATACACACGACGAATGTAAACGACGATAGATAGAGCAGATACTGCGCGAGGACAAAATGGTGTTGGAAGAACCAAAGTGGCCACCTTGGTCGATTTTACCCGACGACGACGTCTGTTCCGTCTGCTTGTCTCGACCAGAACAAAGAGGACGAATAGAATCCTGTTCGCATTTGTTCTGTTATCGATGCATCTTTGACTGGTCTCGAGTGGAGACGAAATGTCCGATGTGCAAACAGAGGTTTTATTGGATCGAGAGAGAGGCGAAGGAGAAGAAGAAGAAGAAGAACGATGGTGAGGGTGATGATGATGATGATAATAAGAATAGTAGTATTAGCGATATCAACGACATAAAAAACAATCAGAGAGAGAAACCGACGTATTGTCCTTTGAAGAACCAAAATGGAAACCAAGAGGAGGAAGACGAAGACTTAGATCCGGCGGAGCACATCATATGCACGGTGTGCCAATCTGGAGACGACGAGAGGAACTTGTTATTGTGCGACGGGTGCGACGAAGGTTATCACGTTTCCTGCGTTGGTTTACAGCGAGTACCGAGAGGGAGATGGCATTGTCCTTCGTGCGCGAGGTGGGAGCGAGAGCGAGAAGAGAGAGAAGCGAATAGAAGGAGACTTGCCGGTGCGACAACAACGACGACGACAACGACAACAAGAAGAGAATGTTCAACGTCTAGAGCAGCGCGAATGGCGAGAGCGCCGAGAGGAGATGCCAGTCCTGCCGCTCGATTGGGTATGCTGGAAGCGTTGGTCAATCCTACGAACGAGGATGTGCACGGCGAATTGGCTTTGAGGGAAAACGCGCTTTTGGCATCCGCCGCGAACGAGGATCCAGCGCACAGAGAAAATCGATTGGTGAGAGAAAGGAGACAGGCGAACAGAATGCGGAACGGAGAAGTGCGGTTATCAGGTGGTGGTGGTGGATCGAGTACGTTTAATCGCGGCGATTCGCACAGAAGACGACAGATTGCCATCGTTCAAGAATTGAGAGACGCGTGGGAACGACTGATGAAGGAAGAAGAAGAATTTCCCGACGTCGATGAGGTTGCACTGATAACGCAAAGTCGTCGAAGTGGAGGTCGCAATAATGCTAGTAATACCACCAATGATTTAGAAAACGCGAGAAGCAACGCGAACATTGACGTCGAAACGGCGTGGAAACTCATGGACTCGGCGAGAGCTGAAGAGGAGAAAGAGAAAAGAATGAAGAGAGCGAATAGAAAAAAGAAAGTAGCGTTGGGAAGAAGCGCGGAAGAAAATGAACAACCGTCTTCGTCGTTGCCAACACGAAACATATCGTCGACAGATCCCGTCAAACGACCGAAAATTCGCGTTAGAGTGTCGACAGATTACACCTACAACAACAACAACAACAATGCGTTAGGTGTGCTTCAAAGCGTTCCTTCATTTTTACGCGATACTTTAGGTGATGGTGATGGCGGTAATAACGCTTCGAACGCTACTGAAGAAAAAGAAGAAGAAGATAAACAACTTCCACTTCCTCCAGTCATCGACGTCTACCGCACAGCCGCGGATGCGGCAAAAGCGTTACTCATTGCACAATTCCGCGACAAAACTTTATCGAAGGATCAATATAAAAATACCATCAAAGCAATCGTAAAGAAGTGCGCGGAGGCGGACAAAAACATGCAAAGACTCCAAGCCGGCTCCATCACCGTCGCTGACATCGAGCGCATCGCCAGAATCGACGCAGAAGAAGTAGTATTAGCCGCTGCAAAAGCAAAAATGTAAAATCAAATGTACCGCATGTACGAATAGAATAAAACGCAAAAAGTCATGTCAAAAGAAGCAGCTTTTAGGGGACAAAATCAGAATGTGACTCTCCATTTTTATCGACGCTCGCTAATTTAACGATGGAAGACGAGGGCGAAGGAGGAAGCGACGATCACTCTCAATCCCAACTCGTGTTGAAAGAAATCCGTCCATTCACCATCCGCGCGGATGAATTTCTCAACGTAGACCCGAAAACGAGCTATTATTGCCGTCTTCACGCCGTGAACATCGGCGTCGAAAAGTCGAAAAAGTTTCACCGAACTTTGGAATTGACGAACGCGCTCACCGAACAGTTGGAGCATTTAGAGAGGATGAAATTGAATAACGAGGAATTCAGAGACAGTTTAGACCATCAACTGGACGCGTTGCACGTGGAGAAGTTCGCGTACACGCTGTTTGCCAAAGCGGACGCGCAAGATCGAAAATATAAAAACAGGACGAAGAAAATTGCGAAACTGTATTACGTGAGCGCGAACGTGTTCGACGTGTTGCGATCGATGATGTCGTCACCCAATGATGATGATGATGGTGGTGGAGGAAAAGAAGAGGGAATAGACACAGCGACATCTCCGGAGATTGAAGAGAAGCAGAGGTACGCTTTGTGGAGAGCCGGAGAGATTAGCAAAGCGATACGATTGGGAGTACCGTGCGAAGATCCTCCGGAGACGAGCGGGAAGACGACGACGACGAGTCGAAGTGAGAGTTTCAAAGAGGATTTGGATGTAGACGTCGACGACAAGAGGGTAGAGGAAGAAGAAGAAAGGGAAGAAGATGAAATGCCGCCGCCACTGCCACCAGCTGTAGCACATCAACCGTCACCACCACCTCAAGGACATAAGAAAGGGCCGCCCCCAGGTGTCGGCGCTCGAGCTCCTCCTTCCCTCAAGAAAGAGGGATCGGCGACGACGACAACAGTATCGACGAGAGCAGCGACGAATGGAGCCAACGACGCGCACCGTCCAGATTACGAAAAAATAGCATCGGCTCAAACGCTCGCGAAATCAGCCGTATCAGCGCTCGGATTCGAAGACGCCAAAACTGCCATCGAGCAGCTTCGCGCGGCGCTCGAAATCTTGGAATCATCTTGATTGAGCAGTATTTAGTTTAACGTAGCAGCTCTTAGCGTTTTCTTGTCGTAGCATATTTAGATTAGTGATATTTAGTTCATGACAACACTATACAGTGGTAGTATGAGCGAAAAAAAAGAATACATACAACGTCATAATGGTGTGTATTTTACTTGAACACGGCTTGATCGCCCAACTCTTGTCCCGCCAATCCTTCTACGCTGACTTTCTTGAAAAAGTCCCGCAAAGTATCCGTCCCGTAACTCGGCGTCTCGTCTGCTTTGTACTCTCCCGTCTTTTCGTCCATCACTAACATCGACTCCGCCGCGTAATATCTCCCAATCTTCCCAAACTCCGCGGCATCCGTCATGTTCCCGAAAAACCCGGCGAAGAAATCGAGCACTTTAATCACCGTGTCCATGATTTCAATCGGCACCTTGACGAATTTCGGTTCCATCTCGAGGAGTTCAAACAACATCGTCCCTTGCTCCAACGCCGACAACGCTTTCCCTGGACCGCCAATCGGCAACACCTTATTCTCCAAACTCGCGTCGCGAATGCACTCTGCCATGTATTTTGCCAAATCTCTCTCCGAAATCGGTTTGCACGACGCCAACTGTCCGTCGCCAAACATGACGTACGGTCCGCCTTTTTGCACCGATTCGACTTGACCAGCTAAAGATTTGAAAAACGCCGTCGGTCTCACGATGGAGTACGAAATATCCTCGCACTTTTCCAATTCCTCCTCAAACTTTAACTTGGCCTTTTGAAACGTCAGCAACGGCTTTTGAACGCAAATCGCCGAGAGCAACACGAATTTCTTCGCGCCGTTTTTTCTCGCCACGTCCAACACGTTCTTCGTCGCTTGATAATCCACATCCCAAGAATCCTTCACGCCGCCAGTTCTGCTCGCCAAGCACGACACCACCACGTCGTACTTCTCGCCTCCGTCTTTGAACGCGTTTTTCTCCACGTCTTCCACCGAGCCGCACGTTCCAAATTCTACCTTGGCGTTGGTGAACAATTTTTTCGCATCCGCTTCGGTATTTTTCCCACCAATCCCAGACCTCGGACGAACGTACGCGGTCACGTCGTACCCTTGACTGCACAACTCGTTGGTCACAAATTTACCGATGTATCCAGTCGCACCAACCACGAGCACTTTCACGTCTTTGTTTTCCGCAGGGAGATTTGCCGTGTTTGCGACTGCTTTCGGCACCATTATCGTCATCCCGTGTCGACGACGATGATGATGTTGATTTTTGGATGACGAAAATGATTTCGAAGAAGAAGAAAACTGTCGACGCGCGACAGAGCACGTCGCGCTGTTATTCTTTTGCATCGTCAATGATGAAGTCGCCCGCATGAATTTTATCCTTTGAGAGAAAGAAAGAAACAACAAAAGAGAGCGTTTTTGCGCGGAAGAAAGTGCGGAGAGGTGATTTTGATAATCTTACTAAAATAAGAGAGATCTCGAGATTTTTTGTGCACACTGATGTACTTTAAAATGTGTTAGTTTTAAGTCTCTCTTTTTTACAACGAACGCGCGTTACTAGTAGTTGTTGATGTTGATGCAAAATATTGTATTTTGAATCCCCCTTCTTTTTGTCTCTCTCTCTCTTGTACTCTTTCTCTCGCGTCTCTCTCCTCAGTAGTAGCTTTTTTCACTTTAAGTCTCTTTAGCTGCTGCTGCTTCGTGGTGGTGTTCTTTTTCCGCCTTCTTGAACTCTCTCACGTTGCACTTTTTCATTTTACCTTCGTAATCGTCGACAACGCCGCAGAAGAAGGTTTTGCCGCACTCGACGACGAGAACGGTCGATTGCGGGTTGGAGAGATTGACGTTGTTACTTTCTTCGGGAACGCGAGCCGCGAACAGTTCGACGATTTTCTTGGATCGCGCTTCGTCGTGTTTACCCACAGCTGGGCAGTGTTGCTCGAAGCGCACTTCGAAGGTTTTTCTTTTCTCGGGATCCGGGACTTCTTTTTTCGGAAAGTGGAGAGGCACGACTTCGTCCGCGAGTTTTTCGTATTCCGCGCTATCGGCGCAGTTTTCAACGGGAATGATTCGACAAACGTGCTCCAGTTTCGCCCACGTGCCTTCCGCGGCTTCTTCCAAGATGGCTTTCGCGAGAAGTGCCGGGTTCGCGTCCGTGTCGTCCGGTTTTAACGCGACGAAGAGCGCCGAATCGCACTGATCGATGTACATCGGAACCGCCTCTTTAAACGGTCTCTCGCCTTGGATGCGATGCGCGTTGTACGACATTGAAAAGTACGTATCGTTGAGCACTTTTGCAGCCTCTTTCGCCGCGTGGATAACCTGTGCAAAAGAGTTTAATAGATACAAAAAAGAAGAAGAGAACGCACGCTCCCGGGAGCCAACGAAGTCACCAAAAACCCTTTCTTCCCGTGGAAAGGCCCTTGGGCAAACTCCCACGCGGCAAACGACGATTGCGTCGTCGTCGTCGCATCCTCCCCTCTTCCAGATGGGTACTCTTCGCCTTTCGGAAACTCCGGAGTCACTTTGTGTTCCTCCTCTTGTTGTTGCTGTTGAGAAGAACTCATATCTTCCTCTTCTTTAAACGCTTCAAAAGGACTACTCAGAAAACGACGACGATACGAAAAAGAACCAAATCCTCCTTTTCCCAAAAGTATACTCTTCTTCTTTGCGACGATGGTGGTGGTAAAACAAGCGCGCGATCCGCTCGCGATCATGTGAAACAGAGAGAGAGAGAGAGAGGAGTTTGTTTTTGTGTATTTTTTTTTGCGCAAAAGTGAAAAAAAGACGTTGTTTAGATACGAAATTTTCCTCTCGAAGAGAACGAACGTTTTTGTATACGTCAGCATTAATCTTTTGCACACACAGATAAATAGTAATACACACATCATAATACTAAATCATAATAATGCGCGCAACCGCTCTTTTGTCATCATCTTTAACCTCCTCCACGACGAGTAATTTGGCACCTTCGAGAAGACCTTCGTGCTCGTCGTCGTCCTCCTCCTCCTCAGTTTCATCTTCGATGAAGATGACGACGATGAGGGTGAAGACGACGACCAGAAGAAAATCATCACTCCTCGTCGTCAGAAGCGCGAACGCTCCGGACTTGAACGATACAAACAACAAGAAAAAGAAGGAATACAAACCGCAAAAGCCGAGACAAAGAAAACCGAAAACGGGCGCGCCTCCGCCTCCGCCGCCACCAACCGCGAAGGATTTAGAAATGATGAGCAAGTTTGATGACTTGGAAGCTGGTGGAGGAATCAAATATGAAGTCTTCGCGAGAGCGAAAGGACCGAACCAGTGGTTTCCAGTTGGCCCGATGGTCGTCAAGGAGGAATGGATGATTGGGAAAGAGTTATGGAACGCCGAGGAACCGTTGAAACGAGCGGCGTTGCAAATGTACCCAAAGTTGGCCGCCGCGCCGGCGTTTGGGAAGTTGGAATACGGCTTTCGACGAGCCGATAAGGAGAAGATTAGCGAAGAGGAAATCAGACAAGGACAAGGTAAAGTGAATCCGTTCGACGACGTCGCAGTCCTGAAGGAGAGATCCGAGTACGACGGGGTCGCGCCGGAAAAAACGCTGTTGGAGAAGTTCAACGCGTGGATGAATCCGTACACGAATAAGTAAACGTTTAAATACGCGCGTAGTCATTTTTGTCGCATCGAGAGCTATTAATGCTATTTTATTAAAACTATTCACACCACCTAACTTTTCTATCATCACGAGTTGGAACACACGGTTGCTTTTCCGGTGGCGTGTAATAATCGCCACGCGTACGCCTCGCCTTCCCAATCATGCCACACCCAGCTGGCCATGTTCTTACTTCCTCTGCCTCCGTATTGATCTGGACCTTTCGATTTACCTTTCTTGGCGCTGAAACTGGTGATGCCGTACAAGGATAAATGGTCGCACATTCCGGCGAGCAATAAGATCCCGTGGAATCCAGACGTGCCTTGTTTCCAATCGTTAAACGGACCAAATCCTAATCGCATTAAATCTTTACGCATGGCATTCATCGCGTTGACTTCTTTCTTAATGTAAGATTCCGGTATTGAAGTCACTTTAGCGTTTGGAATGTTCTTTTTACACGCTCGTAAAAGCTGCGCTTGTCGCCCGGGATGCCACAAGATTAAACTCATCCCTTTTGCTTTGCCTCCTTTTTCGGGCATTTTACCTTTTCCACCTTGACTTTTCGGACAGCACGCGTGCCGACTACGTAAATGATTCACCATTCGAAAGGTCGTTCTCGTGCCGACGTTGGCTGCGAGTTGCGCGGTTAAAGTCATCACGTTGAAGCGCATGACGACGTCGTGTTTATCGATAGCCTCTCCGTACTCCTTCGATTTCAACAACGTCCCGGCGTTGCCGACGACGGCGCACGAGTTATACTTCTTCTTCCCCGAGTTTGGCAAAGCGTGAATGAGAGACGTGGACGGTAACTCTGCCGCTCCTCTCATGGCGTCTGCGCCACATTTTGAGATGTCTTTGATGCACATTTTCACCGCTCTCAATCCAGGCGACAATTCGTTATCGGGAATGGCGTCGACTCGCGTGGCTTTATTCTCGTTTTCGTTTTTGATTTTACCCCAAATTCGTTCGCACCCGAAGTACCCTTGGGAGTATTTACCGGAGATTGGAGTGGTACCGGTACCACCTCGAGTCCTTCCGCCTCGCGGCGCTCGAAGCGCGAGCGTGTTTCTTCTTTGTACGTTTTCTATGGATACATCAGTTTCTTCGTCTTGAACGAAAGACCACGTCGTCGCGTTGTTGTTCAATTTAAGCATCGTTCGCAGTATGCTCTCGTTTTCGTCGTCGTCGTTTTCGTCGTCACCGTCACTCTCTTCTACTATTCCTATATCTCCATCGACAGAAGACATTAACATCCTCCTTCTCCCCCCCCATTCACTTCTGCGCCTCTCGCTATTCTTCGCTAAATTCTTCCTGTGCTTCTCCGCTTCGCTCCTCGCCTTCCATCCAAATCCAGACGTTTGTCCTCCGCACCACCTCGCGTTGTGACTGACTTTCATCTCAAACGTCACATCTGTTATCGAGCCGTCTTTCTCTTCCTCTTCGCCTTCTTCAATCTTCCCGTCGTCATCCTCTCCGTCCTCTTTTCTTTTCTTCTCTATCACGTATGGGCCTTCCTCCCCCTCCTCCTCGGCATCTTCGTGCTCGGCTAAAGATTCCTCCACTTCTTCCTCCGTCATCGGCGCCACGTCGTCGGTTTCGAACACGTTCGAATCTCTCGAACCGTGAATCTTAATCTTTGAGATCGATTTCGTCGGCGCGGACTGTCCAGTTTGGTCGTAGAATATTTGCGATTTCATCTTTTGGAAGATGTCGGAAAGAAACAAACTCGGCGTCGTCCGAGTCGTCGTTGAAGAAGAAGAAGAAGAAGAAGAAGAGTACGCGTTCGTTTTTGTCGGTGTTAGTAGTAGTATCACGAGCAGCGAGAGGAAAAGTAGTGGTCGTAGTCGTCGTGATGGTACTACTGATGCCCGCATCATCGTCCTCTTCTTTTCCTTAAGCGGCGAAGAACCACGTTAAAGTGAGGGAGAGAAAAGAGATGTTTTGGGGAGAGATTTCATCAATTTCCTCATTAGTATTACACACGTAGTAAACACGGCTGATTTGCGAATACGAGAACAGAGAGAGAGAACAAAAGAAAGAAAAAGATATGCACATGGAGGAGACGAGTGTTGTTGTTGGTGGTTATGGCACGCGCTTACGTTCCGGACGCGTTTTAAATAATAGCGATGAAAATAATGTTTCATCTGGCGGCTTCAGTTCTGCGGCGGAGGCGAAAGCGGCGCTTTTATCATCCGGAGGAGGAGGACAAGGAGCGTCTAAAAAGATTACTTTCACCGAGGAAAACGAACGGCTTTTATCGAGAGGAATCCAAGCCGTGTTCGAGCGATGGACGGCGTTAACCATGGCCGTGGTCAACGAGTGGGGAGGGTTCCAGAGCAAAGAGAAAGCGCAAAGTTTACGAGAGGAAACGTTGGAGTTTTTGTTGAAAGATTCCAACAAGAAAGATGATTCAATCGAAGATTTTTTATACGATTGCATCGCGGAGGATTTCAACGTGCAGTTAGAAGACGAGTCGCACGAGGAAGTCGGGAAGGTTTTACGAACGATGTTTGAGGAGTGCGGGAGAGGAGAGTCGAGTTTAGTGGAGAAGATTGAAATGCAAAAGTTACCGAAGGAAGCGATGGAATTGAGAGACGCGATTAGGGAGGCGGATATGAGGAACGAAGGATTTAAGATGGCGGGAGTGGACGAGGAGATGGATGATGGGGACGAGAGCGAGAGTTCGAGCGGTGAAGAGATGGACGACGAAGGAGAAGGAGACGCGGAGGAGTTAGCGGCTGGCTTGAAAGGGATGGGGAAGAAGAAAAATGAGCCCGACGCCGACGGGTGGACCACGGTGTGAGTTGGAAAAACGAGAAGAAGTAACTTTAAAAGAAGAAAACGTTTGTAGCGCGTAGATTTTGTAGCACATAGCTTTGTGTAGTAGATGTATCCTAGTATATAATTAATTATTATTGCCTATTCTTTTCGTGGATTTAAAGCGGCTCTTCGACGACGGAGATGATTTCCTCCTCTTCTTCCTCGATGGTGACGATTTCCGCGCCTTGCTTCTCG
>JACLAA010005457.1_pt1 | contig 17174 bp, 13 predicted proteins | sample 8027891 | NCBI WGS metagenome assembly JACLAA01 (sample SAMN15724900, study PRJNA655200) | protist metagenome | isolation source: fluorescence activated cell sorting (FACS) single amplified genomes of... | place: Spain: Blaines Bay Microbial Observatory, Mediterranean Sea | collected 2016-01-19 | reverse complement strand
TCTTGTTCTTGTTGTTCTGATGATGATGATGATGTTGCGCGAGGAGGATCGAAAGAAGATATCTTCTTCTTCGTTCTTTCTCTTCTTCCTCCTCCTCTCGTTGCTTCCAAACGACGACAACTTTTCGAAGAAGAGAACAACGCATTATTATTCAAAGTGGTTTTTGAAGGCTTGCTCTTCGTGGTAGTAGTACGACGACGTGTAGTATTCGTGGTGGTGGTGGTCGAAACCATTTTCATCATCATCATCATCCTCGTCGATGATGCAATCGTCGTCGCCGTCATCTCTTCTCTCTTTTTGCTTCTTTCGTCTGATGAGAGAGGAAAGAGAAATTTTTTTGTGAAGAAGAGCGTTTTTCACGTGTGCGTTTTGTTGTTTTTTTTTTCGCAGAGAGACGACAGACAGACGGACGAAAGAGAACGAGAGAAAAAGAGATTCCAACAACAACAACAACAACAACCCAGAAGGAGAAGAAGAAGAAGAAGATGACGACGACGACGACGAGAACAACAACAACATCAATGTTGTTCTCGCTGACACGCTCAACGGTCTCTTCCGTGATGACACTCCTCGCAGCGGGTTTGACCGTGACGTTCTCCCAAGCGATGTTTTTGCACTACAGTTACGAACCCATCGAAGAAGAGCCGACGAGAGGGACGTCGTTTAAAGGACTGGCGAGATGTGGATTCGTCGAAGAAGACGAAGAAGTGAAAGAAGAAGAGGAACAGAATGAGAGTACTTTTGTTTCTGCGACAAAGATGATGCTTTCGAGGACAAAAAGGACGACGACGACGACAAAAGAAAGAAGAGGTAAAAGTAAGGAGAGGAAACGCGTGGTGATTGTGGGCGATTCGCTCGCCACCGGCGTGGGTTGCACGACGAATACGCCGGCGCTGGCGAGAATCGTCGCGGAGCGATTGGCGGAGCTTTTATCGGTGGAGATCGAATGGATTGCGGTTGGAAAGAAAGGCGCAGCGTTGAGCGATATTTCGTCGTGCGTGCTTCCCGAGCTCAGAGAGAGTAACAACAGTAGAAGAAGCGTTAGTAACAGTAACGATAGCGGCGGTAGCAGCAGAAGTAGGAGTAGTAATAGCAGTGGTCATGATTCAGTCGAAAACGAGGTGGAGGAGAAGGAGGAGGATGAAAACGCACAGAACGAGTTTTTTCTCCAACAACAACAATTTCAACAACAACTACAACAAGCGTCGTCATCGTGTGCGAGGAAAGCGGACGCGGTGATAATTCTGTGCGGGATTAATGACGTGAAAACGTGCTTTCTTCACGGAAAAATCTTTTTTCGGGAGAATTTCGAGAACGAGTTGGAAAATGTGATCAAAGAAATCAAGAGCGTCGTCGGGAGCGACGCGCTCGTCGTGTTGCCGGGGAATCCCTTGCACATCGCGCCTTTATTTCCGAATCCACTTCGCGAAGTTATTTTGAAACTGAACGACTGTTGGGACGACAAAAAAGAAAAAGTCGCGAATAAGCTAGGGAAACGTAAAGCTTTGTTTATCAATTCTCCCACGCTACAAGCGCTGAGAGATGCCGTCCGAATGCATGGGGGGGATAGCGGTGATGGTATTCGAGAAGGCGAGTTTACCGCGAGAGACGGCGTGCATCCAAACGATATGGGCTACAAGGCGTGGGCAAACATCATCGCCGCGGAAGTAGCCAAGGTATTAAAGGATAACGAAGTACAATGATCTCTTCCTTTTCCTCTCGAGCGTGTTGTTTAATACATATTTTTGTTTAATGTTAGTAGCACATATGTAGTACGACTTCCAAAAGCACGCTTTCTTTTTAACTAGTTTTATGGGATGATGACTTTAAAAGCTATTATTATTTAATATTTTAGTTCGTCAACGGCGGGATGGCTCCTTCGTTGGAATCAAAAACGGCCGGGATGAATTTTATTCCGAGTTTTTCCATGATGAGCGCGTTTTCCGGGTTGGAGTTTGATATTCGCAAAGTCTTCCCGAGAGCGAGATACCTATCGCACAAGGAGTTCATAGCTGCTAAGCCGGAGTAGTCGCACACTCTGCAATTATCGATGTTTAGGACGATATCGTTTGGATCGACGCGAAGCGCAAACTCGTTTTTAAACGCACGATCCGTTCCAAAGAATAATTCCCCGGAGCATCGATACACCGCTCTCTCCGTTCCATCGCTTAAAGTTTCAGTTGTACGTAATACATCGAGCGCATTGAATGAATTATCCCACGCGTACAATAGTGCCGCGAAAACTACCCCGGTACCAGTCGCGATGGCTAAGTTTGTGCGCTCCGTCAAGATCGTTACCAACAATATTAAAAACGTGTCTTGCAAACGCACGCGATCGGTCGTATCCGCGAAACATTTACGACGGCGACGACCGGCGTAATCCACCCTGTACGAGTTGTTCTTTGCCGATTGCTCGTCATTTCCCGTGGTTTCTTGCTGCGCGTCTTCTCCTTCTCTTCTACCTGGAATACAAAGAGATCGAACGTTTCCCGTCATGAGGGATAAGCAACTCCAATCAAAGGTGTAAATAACAACCATGAACAATACACCCGTGAGCGCGGCGACGGGGACTAACTCGATAACTTTTGAAGCCGCAACTACGAATATTAAAAACATGGTCGCCGCAAAAGCGGTCGATAATCTTCCGATTCCTCCTGATTTCACGTTAATTGTACTTTGGCCAATCATCGCGTCCCCGCCCATAGACTTGAACATTCCACTCAAGAGATTTGCGACGCCCTGCGCGACGCACTCTTGCGTGCATCTACCAGTCGCATCGGACGTATCCTCCAAGATTTCATCCACGAGCTGTAAGGTTAATACAGATTCAATCAACCCGACCGCCGCCAAGGAAAATATCAACGGAGCGATAATTCCAAACGACTCCGTCGTTAAATCCACATCCGGAGTGTGGTACGTCGGAAACGCTCCTTTTACCGGAGATAAATCTACTACGGTGGGTGTGTCTGCTCCTATGGCCGTTCTGTTTATAGCGTGCTCGAAAATCAAGCACGAAAGAATAGATACGAGTGAACTTGGGACCATTTTGGTCAAGCGCGGTAAATAATGGACGATTAACATAGACCCAAACACGTACAGCAGCATAATCCACGTCGATGCTTCAGATGCACTTCTCCACGTTTTCTGTTCCTCGTAACCAGTGTGAATGAGAAAATCTTTGTCTGACTTGAATTCACTCAAAGAAATCGTCGATGAGTTATCCGCGTCTGCTTCGCTCAGAATCGCGCCGACGTAAGTGTTCAACTGATCCGCAGATAAATCCGGCAACTCTTCGGCAAAGACGCGCGTAATGTCCGCGGATGAAATTTCCCCTGCTCCGGTCGAATCAAACACTTTGAATCCTTTTTTCCAGTCCACTTCTTGAAAAGACTCCAGCTGCGCTTTGAAAATTATAATCGCCAAACCGTTTACGAAACCGGTCATGACCGTGTTGGGAATGAGACGCACCAAGCGACCGGCTTGAATGAGACCGAGAACTATTTGCAAAATGCCGCACAGAATCATGACCATAAACAGATATTCCACGCGTTTATCGTACGCTTGATCCCTTAACGATTTGCACGAATCTGTAATCTCCGTGCATCCCGCAATTTCCCCTAAAGAGACGAGTTTCTCCACCGGCAATAAGCCGTTCGGTTCCATGATTTGGACGGCGACAACCGCCATCGCGCCCGCCGCCCCAGAAACCATTCCTGGACGCCCCCCGATGAGAGCGGTGATTATTCCTAGAAAAAACGTTGCGTATAATCCAACTAACGGATCTACTTTCGCCACGAAACTAAACGCCACCGATTCTGGCACCTGCGCTATCGACACCGTCAAACCAGACAAGATTTCATTTTTCAATCGTAACTTGTTCTTTTTGTAAAAGTTGAAAGATTCCTTCGCGTACGCGAGGCCGCACAACGGCGTGTCCGAGAACCCGTGATTCGCGTGAAAGCGCTGCATGAAGTTCATCTCCTCCGAACTTTTTTGGTTCTCGTCTCTTTCTTCCCGTCGTTCCTCTCGTTTTGTCTCAGTGGCGGCCATTCTTTATCCTTTAAACTCTTTTGAGTATATCTAAAAGAGAAGAGAGAAGAGCTTTTGGGAGAGATGAGAGAGTCGAGTTGAGTGCGAATAGAAGACTACGTGCGATTCTCTCGATGTATTCTTCTCTGTTATATATATCTCGTTTGTTTGTTTTCTTTTTGCCCTTCACGCGCTTCTTCTTCTTCGTGAGTGATTATGTGAACGTAAATTATCTCAATAAGTTGTTGTGTGAGTGAAAAAGTGCAGCATGGACACAAAAACGAATACTAATACTACGAGTTGGTTCGTTATCGTTCTTTTTTCTAAAATGTTTTAGTACTCCTTGCATTACAAATCAATCAATCTCTCTCTCTCTCTCTCTCTCTCAGAACACAAAACCAAAACTTATCTACTTCTTCGCTCTCGCGACGCGTCCAGCTTTGTGCACGGCCGAAACTCTCGCTAACGCCTTCTTTCGTAAATCCGAGCGATTCGCGCACGCGGCGTCCACCGCCTTGGCTTGGTTTCGAAAGATGCCTTTGTTGTTCGCGCCGTTCAAGGTGGAGGACGGCGTCTTCGCGCCGGCCAATTCTTGGATGTCCACCGTGTTGTTCATGTTGGCGATGCCTGTTGTTGTTTAATAATAATAATAATAATAGTGTGTGTTGCGTAATAAAAGAAAGGAAAGTGTTTGGTCAGTTTCTCGTTTCGGTCGTTTCTTTTTTGTTGGTTCTTTTTTTTTTGTTTGTTTTGTTTGAGTCAAAAATTTCCTTCTCTTTTCTTTGTTTTTTTTTGCTCTTCTCTTCGAGACAAACTCTTTTCAGCCAGCGCGCACCAGCACCAAAGAAATCCATAAATTCATTTTTCTAGGGCTTTTCCGAGACTTTAAACAGCCTAAACCGGTCTCGTTTTGTCTCTCACTCCCTCTCTCTTCCAAGGAAGGAAGGAGGAGCGCATTCACAACATCATTGACACCGTCACCCCCTCTCCCTTCTCTTTTTTCTCATCAATTTAGACGACTCCAATAAAAAAGTGTTTCGCGACTCTTCACCCTCTCTCTCTCTCTCTTTCTCTCTCTCTCTTTCTCCTCTTCCTCCTCCTTCTTTCGTCCGTCGTCATCGCAATAATAAAAAAGAGAAGAATTGAAGAAGAAAAGACGATTCGCGAGGAAAAAATTCTCTCTACGAAGTAGTCGAGTTAAGTTTTACCTGAGCTGCTAAATCCGTGCGTCGCGGTCACGTTGCCTTTCTCCGCGGACATGCGCGTTCGGTTCACGGACGCGCGGACGTACGCGTTGTTCTTCTTCACGCACTGCCATACGAGCTCCGAGGAGCACTCCACGTGTGCTTTCACCATGATGATTTTGTGTTTTTGTGTATAAAATGAGGTCTTTTGTGTGTAGGAGACGATTGAATTGTAGTCCAAGAAGGAGGGGAGCGTGAGAGAGAAAAGAGAGAGAAAAAAGAAGAGAGAGAGAGACAAAAAAGGAAAAAATCAGACAAAAAAAAAACGACAAAAAATTATCCAAAACAACAACACACTTTTGTTGTTGTTGTTGTTGTTGTTGTTGTTGTTGAAGAGAACACAACAACGCGAGAGTATTCTTCTTCTCGTTCGTAAGAGAAGAAGAAGAGTTGACTTGTATTACCGAGCGTATTGATACCTGGTTTTGAGAGAAGAAGTTGTTTTGAACGAACGAGAAACAAAGAGAATCACACACGCAGAGATAAAAGAAGAAGAAAGAGAAGAGAATTATAATAAGAGAGAAGAAGAAGAAAAGAAAATGTCTGAATTCACGCCTCCGTCGTATTCCGGCGACCCGAACTCGGCGCGATGCGAGCAAGAGTGCTTCACGCTCGGGTTTATTAGTTTAAACGCGGCAGTTTTGATGAAATGTCTGGGAGGCTCGCGATTACTTTTAGACGCCAGACCTAGAATGAACGGAGACTTAGCCTTGGCCATGGCGGAAGAAGCGGACAATAAGAAACGAAGAAAGAAAGGGTTACCGGAAATCAACCGACGAGAGAAGTTAGGGGCGACCCAGTTTATGTGGCAACAGAGATGGCAAGAGTATTATCGCGCGAGAAACGGAATCTGATGAAAATGAAATCGAAAATGACAGGAACGACGAGAAGAGGAGGAGGAAGAAGAAGAAGAAGAGTGCGCGCGAGATGCGTCGAAGAAAGTTGTTCATCAAGTAATATCATCGCGTAATAATTATATTATAAACACCAATTATTAATTATTAAGCCTCCCGTATTAAAAAGGTTCCTCTCTTTATCTCTCTCTCGTCATCGTCATCGTCGTCGTTCTATATTATTATTATTATTCGCGAATCCAACCGTTGTTCGTCATTTGCCAGTCCACGACGCCGTTCCCGTCCGCAAACCATAAGTTGATTTCTCTCTCGGCGGAATCGACCGAGTCCGAACCGTGGATAATATTTCTGCCAACCTCGACGGCGTAGTCGCCGCGGATAGACCCGGGCAAAGACTCTAAAGGATTCGTTTCTCCAATCATCTTTCTCGCGGCGGCTACGGTACCAGTCGGGCCTTGCCAAATCATGCACACGACCGGCCCGGAAATGATATAATCGACGAGATCTTTGAAAAACGGTTTCGAAGACAAGTCGCGATAGTGCTCCTCCGCAATCGCTCGCGTGCACTGAAACGTCTTCAAACCTTTCAACTGCATGCCTTTATTCTCGAAGCGTTCGACGATTGCTCCAACTTTTCCTCTTTGCACACCATCCGGCCTAAAGTTTTATAATAATACGTATTTATCGTTAAAGAGAGTTGTTGTTGTTCTGAAGTCAGTTTTTTTTTAACAAGAAGAAGTGGATAAAAAAAACCTCCTGAGGTTTTGTTGCGAAGAAAGAGTTTGACGAAGTCAAGAAGAAGTCAAGAAGAAAGGCGAAAGACAACGACGACGACGTAAACGACGACGCACTTGATCATGATGTACGTGCGCTCGTCCGGGAATCGTCCCGCGACGACCACCCCTCGACCAGTTTTTGCGTCCTCATTAGGAAGACTTCGACGACGACGATGACCTCTTCTTGGTTGTTGACGTCCACCCCCTTTCGACGACGAGCTTTTGGAAAGAAGGGAAGAAGAAGAAGAAGAAAAAGAAACGGAAGCTCGGGAGGTGAGAAAGCGTGGTCGTTGTTGTTGCTGCTGTTTCCAAGGCGTCGTCTGGGCGCGCGTGGCAGTCGTCGTCATCATATCTCTCTATATACTCTATACTACGCAAAAACGAATTCGTTCTCGTGTCTTTTTTTGGTGTGTTTTTGGTGAACTTTTTTTGAAGCGGAGATTTTTTTTTCTCTTTTTTTTGTACTTTTTTCGTCAAAAACACAACACACACGTTCGACGAGACACACACTATAAAAAACTGCCTCTTCCAAAGTTTATGCGTGTGTGTCTGCGCGTGTCTGTGGTGTGATTGTCGTTTAAAAGGAACAATTTAACACACAATTAATATCATCGCGCGGACACACGCGCGCGAGACGTGCCGGAACTCAGAGAGAGAAAAAGTAATACTTTTGTTGTGCGTAAAAGAAGAGAAAAATGAAAGATAAATTGGCGAAGCAACTTACTACAGCCGCAATGACGACAAAGATGACGACGGAGAAGAAGGGGGAAAACAAAGCGGGGGCCGCCTCCACACCACCATCACCACCACCACCACCTGTGGCGGTGGTAATAAAAGGTGGGAAAAACGCAACGACTTCGCTTTCTCCGACCGGGACGTTGCGAGGGTACTGGCAAGCCGAAGAAGAGACGGCGTTACGCGCCGCCGTACAAAAGCACGGCATCGGCGCGTGGGAGAAGATGAGAACAGATCCTGATTTCAAAGCGTTGAGGTGCGCACGATACGTATTTTATCGCGACGAGAGACGTGCTACTGCTTTTCTTCGCGTTTCTTTTAAGCTTTACTCGTCGTTTTCGTTATCGTTTTCTCGTTTTCTCGTGTTGTTCTTTGCGCGGTGATGATGATGAGAGAGACACAGACAAGGCAAATTCGCGACGAGGAGGGGGGCGGCGACAAAAAACTTTCTTCTTCGATGAAATTTCCTCCAAATGTATTGGGAGCATTTTTTTCCAAACGACAACAAAGTTTCTTCTTTGTCTTCTTCTTCTTCTTCTCGTTTGCAAAAAAAAGAAGAAGAAGAAGAAGAAAGTTGTCGTTGTTGTTGTTGTGTTTTCGAATGTGGGAGTTTTCGATGGTTGGGCGACCTGGTCGTCGTCGTCGTCAAAGTCGAATCATCGAGCGTGGCGTCAAATCTCTCTCAAAAAACAACATTTAAAATTAACGCGGGTCTTTCTTCCTTCACGTTTCCAAAATTCCAGGGGAAGAACCGGAGTGCAGCTGAAAGATAAATGGAGAAATCTGATCAAGTTTCAACACTTGCGACGAGGAGAGATTGAATCGGCGCCGTATAAAGCGACGGTTCGCGCGAAGCAAAATGCGGCCGCGGCGGCGAAAGGAAATGTTGATACCACGAAGGCACCAAAGAGTGGTGGAGCGAGCGGGAAAACAGCGAGCGCTAGTAAGAAACGAAACGCGGCTGATCAAGGTGGTAACATCGCGAAGAAGAAAGGGAAGACCAACGCTTCCGGCTTCAAGAAAGGAACAAATAGCAGCGACTTGATGGATACGTTTCAAAAAGGTCCAAAAGGGAAAAGGAGTAAACTAACAAAAGGAGGGAGATTTGGCAAAGGCGCGGATGGCGCCGATGCGAGGAATATTATCGATGCTAACACGAATCTCGATCATTTGAGTAACGGAGGCGAAGGTATCGGTCGATCAATCTCGCCGGCGTTGCCGCCAAAGAAACAAGCTTTCAAGCAACAAAAGAAGAAAATGAAGCTTTTAGCGGAAGCGCGAAAGAAAGCGGGAACTCCAGATGCGAAAGCGAGAGCGTTGCACGCGCCATCGAACGCTCCACCAAGAAAGCGGGTCGCCGCCGCGTGGGCCGCCGGTATATCCGACGTCAATCAAATAGGGAGCGGAGGACTTTTGAACTCGAACATCAATAGTTTAGATGAAGATGAACAAGATATTGTAGGAGCACATTTAGGACACGTGACGTTTGATATCGATGAAGATGAAGATGCGCATCACTTAGCTACCACTTCTGGAAGAGGTCAGAATAACAAGGATGGCGGCGCTGCTTCTTCAGCGAGCATGGCTCGATTTACAGAGGAGATGGAAAGGGAAATCGAGCAGACGAAGGAGCGCAGAGCGCAAATGGTTAGAGACGTGGAGTATTCCGAGAGAGAATTGGCTCGATTAAAGTCGCTCGTCGAGGAAGCAGAAAAAGTGTATTCGGAAGCTCGCCTGAAAGCACAGGAGACGCTTCAACAGGCGCAGAAAGAAATTGCTGAAAAGCGTAGAAAACAATCCATGGAGTCTTTGGAAGAGCAGAAAAAAGCAGCGGCATCCGATGGCGAATTATTAGAAGAAGAAGAAAAGAAAGGTAACAGCAACAGCGACAACAACAACAAGAATGACAAAAAGAGCGACGATGACGATAACGATGGAAAAGATGGTCATAAATCGAAGGGGGCTACAACGAGGAAATCACTCGAGGCGTCAAAGCAACCCAAATCCGCGACGACCGAAAATATAAAGGTTGACGATGATGAGGACGAGCCATCGAACGAAGACGTGAGTCCAAAGTCTGTTCCAAATTTGAACGATGTTGAAGATGTCGAAGTTGACGATGCCGAGTGGGACAAGTACTTGGCGTTTGGAGGAGATAACGCTAATGAAGAAGACGACGAAGACATGTCCGAGATGCAACGGGCTGCGCAGATCGCTTCAGATGAAAAGAAAAGAAAAAACTACGCCACCGACTCTGAGATGAATAAAGCACCAAAATCTCCCAGGCTTAGGAGCCAAGCCGGGAGTGCGGGTAACTCAGACAAGGATGCTGCTACGAAAACGGCTACACCGACTATGGCTATTACGAAGGCTCTAGAACAAAACCGACGACAACAACAACAACAATATCAATTCATTCCGTCAGATCCAAACGGACATTACGATACGGACGATTCGGATGATGATCTCAGCAGCGATGAGTCAGATGAGGAAGAACTCGATGAGGAGCAACTTGTTGCAAAAGCAGCTTGGGAGAAGGCACAAACTGCGTTAGCGAGAGCGGGATTGCCGCCGATGCAAGAGATCGAGAACGTATTACTGCAAGAACTAAAGAGACTCGAACAAGCAAATACAAAATTAGTGCATGCTCGACTTGCTTTGGAAGCTTGTGATTCTGAACTTTCCGAGCTCTTTGCCAGAGCGGAAGCTAGGAAAGCTGGTGTGTATAACGAAGACGACGACGACGATTTGCGTGAGCAGACAACAAATACGGGATCTTTACCGAGCGATCTTCAGAACATTCACACAGATGACGAGGACGACGACGATTTGCAAGTTGTAGGCAAGAAGAGAAAGAATGCGCATGATGAAGATGACGACAACGATGATGACGACGACGACGACGACGACGACGACGACGACGACGACGACGACGATGATGATGATGATGACGGGGAAGGAGAAGAAGAAGAGAAAATGAAAAAAACGACTCGATCTGGTGGCGCCAAGAACTCCGCGGAAAGAGACAACACAAACACGAGAAAGAACCTGAGATCAAAAGATGGGAACGAGAAGAAAGAAGAAAGTGGTGCTGCTGTTGAAAAAAAGGATGGGAAAAAAAAATCTGACGATGGTGAAGAAGGTGAAGAAAATGAAGAGGATAAAAATGTCGGAAAGCAAAAAGCGACGGCTAAGAATGCGAATAATAGCAAAAGCAAGCAACAAGCGGATCAAAAAGACTCGAAGAAAAAGAGCAGCGGTAGCGGCCAGAAGAGTTCTGGTGGTGGCGGATCTGGACGAGGTGGATCTGGCTTTCGCTCTGTTTCGGAAGATCGACGTTTCGGAATCTACGATGCTCGACGTTATCGTTCGGTTGAAGAAAACGATAGAAATGCACAAATGAGCGGAGAGAAGATCAACTTCGGACTCGGCGGCTCCAACGCTGCGGCTGCCAATAATGCGCAGAACAGCGCCGGTGTTAGTAATAGCGATGAATCTGGTGAGAAGAATCGAAAACCTGGCAAAGAGAAAGGAAAAGGCACCGGTGGTCAGCAGTCAAAAAAACAAGGCGTTGGGCGAGGTGGTGGAAGTGCCAACGCTAGAGCGAGTTCTTACAAAGAGAGCGCGATGGCGTTTGCAGCGGCGCATTGGCCACAGCAACTGAAAAAACGCAGAGATAACAAAGCTAGAAAGAAGCGCGTCAAGATTGGAAAATCTTTGTGGGAGTAATAATAGTAAACATATCAACACTTAGAGAGAGGAAAGCGAGAATCAACGCAGAATTTTAAATTTCATCGAAACTGTACATTTTTTATTACTGTATAAAAGGATATACTTTCTTTCTCTACGCGGATCAGCCTTGAATCGCGCGATGTGCCGCTGCATTTTACGCTTGATCCCCTTTTTTAGGAGGAACTACGATTTTCCGCGGCGCTGGAATGTCGCGAAGCGACGACGATCCTTTCTCCCTTCCGCCGGGAAGGTTTTTTCTATTTCCCATCGCTTTACCACCGTCACGCTCGCCAAATTTAGTTTTGTTCTGCCGCAAGTTATTAACAGTATGGTGAACGTTGCGTCTATCTCTACCACCCTCATCGACATCATTGGCGTTAGTATTGTTATCGTTATCTTCGTCAACTTCGATATTGCTATTGATATTCGTCGGGAACCTTTTGCTGTTCTTTTTGTGAGCATTGTTGAGCTTCAAGTTTTCGAGCCTGTTTTTATTCGCGGCGTTTACCGTGGAAACATTGTCTTTACTTCTACCGCTCTTACCGCTCTTGAAATTCGTGCTCGCTCCCTTGAACATGGCTTTCTTCTTCTCTCTGTACGACGCTAGCATTTCCTCTTTCGTGAAAGAATCCTCTTTTTCTCCAACGACGTGAAGATATAAACATTCTGGGTTTCCGCATGGAAAATTGCGTAAGAAAGCGTTACAATATTTCGTCGTGCCATGGCATGCTCGAAGAGGTCTTCCTGTACCGTCTGGATGAGCAGGGACACCGTCAATGCACTGAATGCATGTCTCCGCGTCCGCTTCTGCTTCAAACGTTACGTAAGCGCAACCTGCTAAATTTCCCGCATTACTATCATCATTTCCGCTACCATTGGCCGGTGCTGTCGGACAGGACACTTGTAACTTGATGATACTACCATACTTTCCAAAATACTCCGCCTTCCTCAGTATCTCTTCCTTACACATAGCAGTCGGAATGCCGACCACGTAGACTAAGTTTCGCTGAATGACGCGCACATTGACGAGGTGCTTACGACTACTGTCAATCGGAGCGTTTGGATCGTACGATGAATATCCACCACCACCGCCGCCAAAATTACCATCAAATTCGCCCCCTCCTCTCCCTCGACCTCTGCCTCGTCCTCCTCCGCCGAAGAGAACCCCTCCTCGTCTTCCGCCTCGGCCCCGTCCCCTGCCTCTGCCGCCACCGAATACGATGTTGTTTTCGCCCTCACCGCCGGCACCGTCGTAATTTTCTGCGTACCTACTGTGGGGATGGTTTTGGTATCGATATGATCGACTACCGTGATGATGATGATGATGATGATGTTGCAAAGATGAAAGCGACGACGAAGATGAAGAATAATTGCCTCCTCCTCCTCCTCCTCCTCTTTCCCTTCGTTGTTGTGCGCTACTCGCATCCGTCAAAGAAGCTACTTGCTCCGCGTCAAACTCGAGCAGATCTTGGTCGTAATCCTGTCGACACGCGGGACACTTCCCAACCGTCTCGCCAAATCCAACTTCCATGATTTGATGCCAACACCACGCGCATAATTGATAGCCGCACTTGCACGGTTTAAAGGCTAAATCGGTCGCATCCATATCGTTACAACACAGCGGGCACGTCTCCGCGTCCTCCTCTTCTTCCTCCTCGTAGGCCTCGTCTCTTCCTTCTCCAGAGTGGTCTCCGTTCCCTCCTCCTCCTCCTCCTTGCCTGTTGTTGAAGTTACCCCCACCGTCGCCATGGTAAGTTCCTCTTCCTCGCGTTTCGACGACGCCTCTCATTTTCTCTCAAGATTTGTCGCGTCTTTCCATCGGCAATGGGGCAAAAATTCTAAAAAACTACGCGAGCACTCAAATTACGAAGTACGGATGTGTACAAAGTTGGTCGAGAAGAGAGCGAGAGAGAGTGAAAGACATTTTTTACGAAGAGAGAGAGAGAGAGAGAAGAGAAGAGAATAAGAGCATACGAAGACGATAGTATCAGAGAGACAAGAACTATACACTCGAGGCGCACGCGTGAAAGTTTTTGCCACACGCGCGCTTCCTTCTACTTTTACTACAACTTTTTTTACTTCCTATTTATTTACTTTATAAACTATTCTGCGATTCGCCTCCGCTCGCTCCGATGAAAACGAACGGAGAAGTAAGAGTTCGCCTTCTTCGTCTTCTTCTCCCGGCGGTTTAATTTCGGCGCGTTCGCGACGTTCTTCCCTTTTTTCTCGCACACCCAAAACGCAATTTTAGGAGAGAACTTCGTCAGAACGACAGAGAGACCGCACGCGCGCAAACACTCGTTGAAAATATCCACGGAACAAAACGGATTATTTTCCACGCACCTCCTAGGAATCGTGATAAAAAGGACCCCTGTTTCTTTCCTCAACATTTTCGCCATTCGTAGCAACATTTCTCCTCGATCTTCCGGTTCCGCCACGCAGTTCAAAACCATCGAATTGAGAACGACGTCGAACTCGTCTTCGCAAACTTTGAGAGCGAAAAAGTCTCGCTTTTCAATCTTTGGATGTTGCGAGTTCAAATCGATCGAGCGAAACCGTATCCAGCTCGGCGACTGGCAACAAAACTCCGTGGTTACCGCTCCAACTTCTAACCCGTTCAAAACTTTCCTCTCCTCGCCTTTTCCCGGTCTCTTGTTCAGAGTAGTCAACGTAGAGTAGACGAATTTTCTCACGTGTGAGGTTCGCTGAAGAGCAGCTTGACTCGCTTTTTGATACATGTCTCTTTCCGTTTCCGACGCTGCTCTTGCTGCTCCTTCTCCCGCCTGCTCCAACGCCGCTTCTGATTTCCGGTGAAACTCCGCGGTTATTCGTTTCGCCACTTTTAAGGATTTGACGACGCCAACACCGTGAAGTATCGGTCGCTTCAATTTCTTCTTCTTCTTCTTCTTCATTTTCATTTTCTTTCTTCCTCGCCGTAACGCGAAATTCTGTCGTGTGTGATTTGTGGTGTACTTGTTTCATTACATTGATCACTTTTCGCACTTTCACACAAAAAGAACAAACAAACAAAAGCACAAAAACGAACGAAAAACAAAAACGCAAAGAAAAACAAAAAAAGCAAAACACAACAAGGAAACGAAATAAACGCGCGCGCTCGTTTTTAGAGAGAGAGTGTGTGTGTGTGTGAATATGACGACGACGCGCGAGGAGGAAGAGGCAAACGACTTGGAAGAGGAAGAGGAGAAGGACGAGAAGGATGAGAAGAAGAAGAAACAACAACAACGAGAAGAAGAAGAATTCCTCCGACTTTTGGAAAAGCGACTGCCCCAAAGTCAATCGCACGTGTTGGAGCACGCGAAGAAGATGAAAATGAGCGAGGAGACGAGAGCGAAAATGTGCGCGCAAATGGAAAGCTTAGGCGATGAGTTGGAGTATTTCTGCGACGCGTTTCACCGCGCGATGGTCTCGTCGAAAAAGACAACCGCGACTCTAGAGAAGAGTAAAAAAGAGAAGAAGGAAGAGGAGAGAGAGAGTACGACGAGTACGAGTACGAGTAATACGGACGATGACGGTAACGGTGTCGGATTCGAGAAGAAGAAGAGGAAGACGAGAATCGAACCAATCGTTCCCGACGTCGTGGCTGCGGAAGCGAGCGAAGAGGAAAAGCGAGCGTGGCGGGAAGAAGGTTACGCGTTGATTCGTTCCGGAAAGGTTGGCGCGATTGTCATGGCTGGAGGACAAGGCACGCGATTAGGAAGCGCGTTGCCGAAAGGGACGTTTGATATCGGGTTGCCAAGCAAAAAGTCTCTTTTTCAACTGCAGGCGGAGAGGATTAGAAAAGTGATTGAGCTCGCCGCCGCCGCGGCGGCGGCGGCGGCTGAAAACGAAGAAGGAAAAGAATCCGCGTCGCCCTCTCTGCCTTGGTACATCATGACGTCTCCGCAAACGCACGAACAAACGGTGGAATTTTTTCGCGAAAACGCGTATTTTAATCTCCCAGAAAAGGACGTCGTGTTCTTTCAGCAACAAGAGGCGCCGGTATTTGACGTCGAAGGGAAGATTATTTTAGCACCGGACGGGTCGATTCAAACGTCACCAGATGGAAATGGCAGCATATATCGCGCTCTACTGAAATCAAACGCGTTAGAGAACATGAAAAAGCGCGGCGTTCGACATCTTCATTGCTATTCGGTGGATAACGCGCTCATTCTTCCTGGAGATTGCGAATTTATCGGGTACTGCGCTTTACGAGGAAAACAATCGGGCGCTAAAGTGATTGAAAAAACTTCCCCGGACGAAAAAGTCGGCGTGTTTGCGCGAGAAGTAGCCTATTCAAATATCGATGGCGGTGATGGTGATTACACCGAGAAGGAGGATATAGATGGCGGGAGAAGAAAGAGCGCTTTGTCGTCGTCATCTTCGTCGTCGTCGTCTTCAAGAATTCGCGTCTTAGAATACTCGGAGATAGAACCGAGCGTGCGCGACGAGAGAGAGGAAGTGGATTACGATGAAGTGCTTCCGGGTAACATGCGAACCGACGACAGCAACGATCCTTCTTCAATCATTAAAATTGAAAAGTATAACAGACCGCCCTGGAACCACTTTAATCCCGATAATCGTCCGTTACGATTTCGGTGCGCGAATGTAGCGATTCACTATTTTAGCTTAGATTTTTTATACAAAGTAGCGGGAATAGCAAACGCGAGGAGCAGTAGCGGTAAAAAGATAGTCAACGACCAAGACGACCAAGACTCGTTCGCGATGGAGTATCACGTGGCAGAAAAAGACGTGCCTTGTTATGTCGAGGGCGATACCGAGAAGCGAAGAACGAAGAAAGCAATCAAGCTCGAAAGTTTTATATTCGACGCGTACCAGTACTCCAGCGATGGTGTTACTATTTTTGAAGGAGAGCGTAAGCTTGACTTTGCGCCCGTCAAGCAAGCGACCGGTGATGACTCTCCGGAATCGGCGAGACGCATGATTTCTTTCGTGCATTCGACGTGGATTACGAAGAATCGAGGTCGTGTTCAGTGGGGCGGGTACGGAGGACTCGTCGAGGTGAGTCCTCTCGTCAGCTTGCGCGGCGAAAATCTCGAAATCGTGAACGACTGCGACGTGCAGAGAAACACCAGCATCGAACTTGGATGGGAACCACCGTCTGAAAGGCAAACCCCGTGGCATCGGTACTACGGGAAGCACTCGTCGCTTGCTTGAGTGATAAAATTTCTTCTCGTCAGACAGGTTGGATGTGCGTTGTGTGTAATAAAAATACAGAAATACAAACGCGCTGCGCGCGCGCGAACTAAACACCTTTTGAAAATCCTTTCCTCTTCTTTTCCTATACATTCAAGCTTGCTTAAACTCCCAATCGCCTCGACAAATGGGACATTTTTGTTCCGAGTTTCGTCCGTCCAGCCATTTCGTTATGCATCGCAAATGAAACGCGTGCGAACAAACGCCCCACACGACGGGTGAATCATCTCCGGGATATTTACAATCTGGTGCGCACCCATCGTAAGGCGAGTGGCAAATCCCGCACACGTCTGACGCATCGTTCCACGTCCACGTTGCTACGCCTTGCCACGTTTTAAATTTGAGTTTGAGCGGTATCTCCTTCTTCTTCTTCTTCTTTTCTTCTTCTTCTTCTTCTTCTTCTTCTTCTTCTTCTCCTTCGAAGTTTTTGAGTTTTGAAAACGACGACGATGAGTCTTCTTTCGTCGTCGTCTTTATCGGCGCGGTTGTTTCCTCCTCCTCCATCTTCTACTTTGTCTTCTTCTTCTTCTACTACTACTACTACTACTACTACTACCACTACCACTGCTACTACTACCACTGCTACTGCT
>JACLAA010005384.1_pt1 | contig 17194 bp, 11 predicted proteins | sample 8027891 | NCBI WGS metagenome assembly JACLAA01 (sample SAMN15724900, study PRJNA655200) | protist metagenome | isolation source: fluorescence activated cell sorting (FACS) single amplified genomes of... | place: Spain: Blaines Bay Microbial Observatory, Mediterranean Sea | collected 2016-01-19 | reverse complement strand
CCAGGCGGATGAAGAAGCTCGTATTTATGAAGAAGATTTGCAACGCTTACGACGAGTACAGTCATTAATCAGGATCAAGATCGCGAATCGGAGAATCGCACGCATGAGGGCTCTTATACAAATAGACCGGTCGAAGATGTACAAACGGGAGCGGGAGGAAGCTGTTCAATTAGCGAAGGATCGCCAAAAAGCCAAAATGAAATTGGAGTACCAGCGAGGCGAGGCCGCTTTGTTGATCCAACGACGATACCGAGGCGTCCTTGGGAGGAGACGCTTCGATAACATCCTGCAGTTCCACTTGGAGAACGTCGCGGCTACTACGTGTCAGTCGGCGTTCCGGAAGGCCTGTGGACGAAGAAAGGCCTGCGCTCGTAGACGCATAAAACAGATGTACGCCTACCAACGGGTCCAACGAGGGAGGCAGGGCAAGATCATGCGGGACGTGTTTGGTCTCAAACAGAGATTGTATCAGAGAGCCTTTTTACGGGTCGCGATGCCCATGGGTTTGGACCCGATGTCCTATACTTTAAGTCCTGTAAGTCAGGTCCGGGAGTTGTACAAGGACTACAAGGATTTGTATCAATGTGTGAAGATCGAAGCGACCGTCTGGAAGCAGGGCGGTGTTGGTCGAAAGGACTCCTCCATAGACCGAGATAAAATAAGAAGAAAGCTCTGGGAGCTCGAGAAAGCTAGAACAGCTATCAGACAAGGCGACGCGGCTCGTATCGTTAATTTCAGACACCCTAGACGGGGCCAGACGTGTTTCGTGGCCGCGATCGATAACTCGATACCCGGCCAGCACGTCGCGGAGTTGACCTATGACCTAGATGGCGCGACGGAGTCCCTACCTCTGATGACGGTCGCCGACGCCTTCACGGAGTCCAAAAGCGCGTTACATCGCATCGACAACTTGCAGAGACCCTACAAGGACTTCATGGAACCAGCAAAAGTGCGCGAGAACCGCCACAATCTAATTAGATGGGCTCGACGGTCGCGACCGATCACGAAGAGTCATCGGTCGGCCATTGCGCTGCAGAACTTCGTGAGGAGAGCGCAAGCTTGTAAAAAAGTAGCTAGAGTTAGGTACGCGTACTGGTGCAACTCTCGAGCACGTAGAGTGGTACTATTGCAAACACTAACGAGTTTCGCGTCACTCCATACGCCGGCCGCGAGGAAGCTCCTCAAATTAGGCATGAATCTGAACGTCGTCGATCTCCAGGGCGACCTCCCGGATTGGGAGACGATTGCCCTCGACCCCTTGATGGCGCCGCCGTCTTATACCGCTAGAATGCGCAAGTTGAGAATGCGTGCTAATTTGGCCAAGGAGGTGGCGTTGAGACATAGGTTACGGAAATTGCGAGTCGACCACATGCGACGCGGAGCAAGACCAAATAACACCGTACGACAGGTCATGGGCGGCGCCGGCGCGAAGATGAGTGCTATTAGTACCGTAAGAGAAGACAGAGGCGCCGATGAACAAGCATGGAAGGACTTCGTCGCGATGGCTCCGACTTCGAGATACTACCGCCACTATAGGCGGTCTTCTCCTAAAACTATTGTGGAACACTACCGCGATACGTTCGTGGGCGGTGCTAAAAGATCGATAGCGAATGTGTTGACGCATCGCCTCGGCATGTATCGCCTGGGCTGGGTCGTGGCGGGCCCCGAGGCCTTATTGGATCAGGCCCAGCGAGAGCGGCAAAAGCAGTTCGGTTCCGACGAGAAGACGCAGCCCTTCGATCCCGAGACCCAGGAGAATCCTGATGAAGAGCTCACTGGTGTTAGTGAAGCGGAAAAGAAATTGCCAAATGATTCGCAGATGGCCCGCATGCAGTCGCGGAATGTGTGGGCGGCCCGAGTTGATATTAGCAAGCAGTTCGGGCAGAGTCCCCACTTACGTGTCAGAGATGCCGCTGTTTACCATGGGTCGTGGTCCGGCAATCCACCGAAAGCCTCATTGCATCGTTTACGAGGCAAGGACAAGGCGTATGAAGCTTCTCTACCTCATGGTGAGGGTCTCCTAGAGTTCTTGGACGGCTACGGCTGCGCCCAAGAGGAGAAAACGCTCAAGATCACGGTCATACGATGTACTGATATACGAGTAGCTGATTTAATGTCGAGCGATCCATACTGCAGAGTAGAGTGCAACGGCCGCGTTTTTAAAACAAGGACCAAGCAGCAAAATTTGAATCCCGAGTTCAACGAGACGTTCGAGATCGATGTGTCGGACCCGCAAGAAATGGTGCGGGTTTCCATCTACGACTGGGACGCTTTTGGCAGTGATGACTTTCTCGGGGATATGGTCATACAGCTCGGTAACTTGCCCCATGAAGGTAGAAGGGCGTTTCGGCGGTGGTTCCGGTTCGGCGATTATAGACCCTACCACTTTCTGTGGAGAAGGACGGACCCCATGAAGCGGGAGCAGATTCATGATCGCGGCGAAATCGAACTGGAGCTGCACTGGCAGGACAAGCCGGCGCCGGAAGATTTGGATCGACGACGGTTACGGAGGAGAGCCTCGACGCAACTCCAAGCCTGGACCCGGAATCGGTTGGCTACCTTCTTAAAGCTGAAGAGACGTATTGAGAAAGTCGAGGCGGATAAAATAGTGGAGCGAGCCATCGTGGAGATCCAGTCGGGCTATCGGGTCACGCAAGCTCGGAGAACTGTGAGGACTATTAAGGCTAGAAAACACGCGGCCACGAAGCTCCAATCTTTCTTCCGACGTAAAATAGGCTGGAACCGTTTACAGCAAAAACGTCTCGAGTACCACTCAGCTAGGAAGTTACAAATTAGGGGAAGAAGACGACTCGTCGGCACGGCGCGGATTGCCAGACTAAGATTAGTGGAGTGGCTGGAGATCACCTACTCTACATTGGTAGTCCAATCTTTGCAGAGATGCATCATCGCGCGAAAGCTCTCCGCAGAGAGAAAAGAGGAATTGAAGAGCCAAGGGTTATTCGTCGAGCGAAAACGCAAAATAGCCGTAGAAGACGAGTCCCCCGACAAAGCGTCGAAGAAGAGCAAGAAGAAGAGGAAAAAGAAGAAGAAGAAGGTCCAAGCCATCGAGGCCGAGGCGTCGACGGATTCGAAACCGAAGACCGGCGCGGAGGCGAACCCGTTTTTCAGCAAGCTGTCAAAAGCATTGCAGAACTACGACCTGAACTGGTTGTGCTACTACGGTCGCGATCCGCTCTTCGGCACGAAGCGACTGAAGAGGATGGCCATGCGCGCCGCGAAGATGATGTGCCTTAGACCCGGGACTCGGATTAGGACGGTCTACGGTCCAGCGCTTGTTGTCGAGTATCCTGCTCCGAAACTGCCTTACGTCGAAGACGTTCCTGATGGGCCTCCACCTGCCGACGTTACTGCCGAAATTGAGGTGAACAACGCCAAAACGGCCCTTGCAGATGCGGAGCAGATGAGTGCTTCCACGGACATAGAACAACAGGCCAAACAGGCGGCCATCGACGACGCTACGAAAGTACTCGAGGAGGCCAAGGCCAAGCATGCGGAAGCTTTGAGGAACAAACCGCCTGAAGTAGAAAAGGGTCTACGCATCCCGCACCGAGGCTTCGTGTCTGTCCTTTTGTTGGGCTGTCGGGAGCCGTTGGACGTTCTACCACCCTTGACATGTGCGGAACGGAAGGCCATGGTCGAATCGAAGGCCGTACCGCGGTATCCTTCGGTCATCAGATTAGGTTCGATCGACGCCTACAAATCCGTGCTAGATCGCTTATTGATCATCCAATGTAAAACAAGATACCAGCAAGCCTGTCGACGAGTGGAGAGACTAAGGAAACACACCTATGCCGCGATGGCCATTCAAGCGTTGTGTCGAGCTTGGATCGCGCGACGAGTCGCGGCCAAACTACTCATACAGGCTACTGGCCGAATGTTCCTCGCGAAGTGCAAATTGGCCTTCAAGAAACTGGAAATCGCATCAATCCTGCAAATCCAATGTGCGTATAGGTGTATGAAGGCGTATCGCGTGTTAGATGAGAGACGATGCGTCCTACCGCACGCCATCATGGTCTCGTCGGAACACTCCGCAGCGTTCTCGGCAGATAAAACGCTAGATGGACGGAGGGACACCTTCTGGTGCTCTCGAACGGGCGCCACGAAAAAACAGTGGATTGTGTACGACATGAGGGAGAGCGCTTGTGCGATCTCGGCGTCCCACGTCGGTGCCTTCACACCATGCGTCGTCTCCAGAAGAAGTGGGTGGTCTCTTTTCCGATTTTGAGCTCCACGCAGGTATCGGCACGATCGAGCTCATGATTAATGATGATACCACAGCACCCCGAAGAGTGGTCGTCGAAGCCTGTAACACGGCGAAGGCGCATTACTCCATAGTTTTCGCCTTTGACCTACCTCCCCCGCGAAACCTGGAGGCCATGGCTGACGTACTTGCCAAACAGCCCAAGAACTTCCACAACCGCGAATTAGCGCTGGAGCGGGAGAGGCAGGATTCCCTCGTCAAAGAGGAGATTTCTGTTCGAGCTAGAATGGATGGTGGAAGAACATGGTGGCGCGTCGTCGTGCCTACGTCTGTCTATGCCGTTCGTCGTTATTGGCGGTTGCGCGTCGATAAGAACTGGTCCTCCACCGAATCGACAACTATTGCGAACGTCAGGTGGATGCGGGCCATGGAATATACACCTTGCATTACTCTACAACCTCGCTCTATTTTTGCTCCCGAAGGTCCGCAAGTCTCGCAGTACACGAAACCAATAGTGTTGGAGTGTTTTGCGGACGCCTGGCCGCCCGTGTCGTACCAGTGGTACAAGGATGACGAACCTTTGGAGGGTGAAGTATCAGCTACTTTATCCGTGAAAAGTAGGGTACTGAAGTCTTATAGACATAAGAAGTTCCGGTGCACGCACTGCCGAAAAGTGAACAAGGAGGTGCCCATCAACATCTACCGGAACATTTGTTTGAATTGTCGCACTTTATTCAATTGGCCCGAGCAACAAGAAAGCGCGGTCGTTCGCGATAAGATCGTGACGAACCAGCAGCGCTGGGAGAACGAGATCGAGACGCTGGAGCGGAAGATCGGGTTCTTGAAATCAGACACGGGGGCACTGGAGTTAGAAATTAGAGTGGAGGAGTCGCGAGAGGCGGCTCGACGCTTAGAAGAAAGTGATGATGACGAGGAGCAGTTCCAGGAGTACCAGGAGTCCGATAGCGACGAGGAGAAGGAGCGCGATCTCCTGAAGGCGGCGAACGAGGAGATGGACCGGCGCGAGGCCGCGCTCTACGCGGAGATGATGAAGCAGGAGAAGGGTGCGTGCCGCGGCGTCCTTTCGCCTTCATACGCCGTCGACGCGACTCGTCTCCATCTCACGATGACGTGGGTGGTCCATTTTTCGATTTTGAGCCGTTTCGCGGCGTGTCGGAGAGACCGCGGTCGCGTCGATGGCGTCTCTCACACGTCGTTCTCACACAGGCGAAGAGGAGGAGCGCAAAAGGCAATCGAGGATGTCCCGCCAATCTCGTCGGTCGAAAGATGACGACGACGAGTACTCCTCCGACGAGGACACAATTGCAGCAGCTCAAAAAGAGATGGAGGCCTCGGACTCCGACGAAGAGGGCGCCTCCAAGCAGATGTCCGAGGAGGAGCGGAAAAAACGCGCGAAGGAGACGGAACGACTGAAGAAGCTGCGGCAGAAGTGGTTGTTATCGTTATCTCCTGCCGATCGACTCGCGGAGCTCTACAAGGAGCTGCACGGCTACGAGAGTCGGAGGGACCACCTCAGAGAGAAGATCGAGAAGTTAGCTTTCGAAAGATTAAAAGTGCGAAAGTTGGACCCGGTCAAATTACATTATGATTGTGAAGGGATCTACCACTGCGTCGCGCAGAACCTTCGGGGAGGTACGATCGTGCGGAAAGTGGCTACTAAGAAGGCCGCTGTTGTTATCGGGGACCCTCCGCCCTTGTTGACAAAAACTGCCGAAGATTATCATCCGAGGCCCCATGAACGGAGGAAGTACTACGCTTCTTACGTGTCGGCGCAAGGGTTCTTTCGCAGAGGTCAATTGATCGGCGACGTGGTCATAAAGTTCTACAATGGGGATACCTATTGTGGACCGTTAGTAGCAGAAAGGTGGATCGACGCCATGGGCGTTGCTAGGGTGGAAGGTAGGGACGCGGACCACTGGGGCGTCTGGATCCGGCCGTCTGGTATTGTATCAGCGTCCTCCGTTGAACTTCGTCCGAAACGGCTCAACATCGACAAAGGGACCACCCACGTCATCGGGAGATGGAAACGATATCGGTCCCCGCAGGTCTGACCTTCGAGGGCGTGACCGTCGACAACCATTTTGATATGTTGCGCATCCATGGGGACTTTAAGATCACGTATCCGCCGCCGCGCCATGACGACGACGACGGTCCGAAGCCTCGTCGCGAGGTCTTCGAGGGGCAGGTCGTCGATGGTAAAAGACACGGTGTTGGGGAGTATAGATATAGTGATGGGTCGAAGTACGCCGGCGAGTGGTTCAAAGGCTACAGGCAAGGTTATGGGCAGTTAACCTCGAAAGACGGTACTACTTATACCGGAGAATGGGACCGGAACAAGGTCCACGGTAGTGGTTCGTTTAAGTGGCCTGATGGTTCCTCATACACGGGCGAAGCGTTCGAAGGGACGAGGCAGGGCAAGGGGTGCTACATCAGCGGAAAGCATGACGTCTACGTCGGGGATTTCCGCAAGAATCAACTCGAAGGTACGGGTGTCTTCGCGTACCACGACGGGTCGCGGTTCGAGGGCGGGTTCCGGAAGAACCAGAGGCACGGTCTCGGGACCTTCACGGACATCCTCGGTGTCCGATACCTGGGAAACTACGTCGACAACCAGCGCCACGGCGAATTTGTGGTAAGACGGCCCGTGAAAGTCGAGGACGACGACATGTACAAGACCCAGGAGGAGTCACTCGCGGCGTCCCGGGGCCTTTCTTCTGAGATCGTACTCGTCTCCATCTCACGATGACGTGGGTGGTTTTGTTTTCGATTTTGAGCCGTTTGGTATCACACACAGGTTGGACGCCGTCGACGAGTACGACGCGGACGGTCAATTAATAGTGAAGTACGTCAAGAGTGAGGAGGAATTAGCCTACGAGCGCAGTACGCGAGGGACCATGTTCGACGAGATTCAAGTGGGGTTGTGGGAGAAGGGCGAGTTCATCGAGTGGGTCTCGCCACCAGTGAACCCTCTCGCGACGCTGCAGTTCTGCCAGCAGTTCGAGCAGAACGAGGAGGAGTTTGATGGGGTCTACGCGCTCATGATTGCGAGAAGGTTGCCTAAATTACCCTATGGGGTCCAAGACGACCACCCTCGCGTGAAACCAATTATTGAGAGAATCCGGCAGGAAGGCGGCTCCTTAGTGGCGAGAGACACCTACGAGGAGACGAAGGAGGAGCTCGCGGCGAAGGAACCTACTCTTGAGTTGATGGTCCAAGACATGCGGTCCGCGAGGGACGCGATGGCGGAGCACGGTACAAACTCGATGTCTCGTATCTCTTCATTTTGAGGGTCTGCGGCGGTTTCACTTCCTTGATATGAGTCGTCTCCGGGAGAGAAGGCGGTGGGTGGTCTCTTTTCCGATTTTGAGGCCGTTTTTGACTGAGACGGTTCCGTCCGCACACAGGCGAACTCGTCAAACGCTCGCAACAAGTGGTAGATACGGCTTCCATGCAAGTCGAAGCGCTCCTGAAGAAGAAGCGGACCCTGGTCCAGACGGAAAATAAATTCTGGGACGACGACCCGCACAAGACGTCCGTTTCCGCGTAGAAATTGAGCTTCAACGTGACGTGGTCTTCATGAAGACGTCGAGGCGATGCCGTGCCGCCGTGACGCCGTCGACGCGGCCGCATGAGAGTCCACGCGTCCCGCGAGAGAGTGTCGCGACGGTGTCGTTCCCGCAGGCGCGACGCGTTCGCCGAGGCGGTGCGGAAGATCCAAGCGCTCGAGTTAAGAGACTTCTTCGTCATCCGCTACTTTCCCGAACCTCCTCCTCTCCTAGAGAAGGTGTTGCGGGCGGCTTGTATCCTTACGAGCGAACAGGAGACGTGGAAGTCGGCTCAGTTGTTACTAAGTAGTTCTCAAATAAATGCGGATGAAGGAGACCAAGAAGCGTTAACTGTCGTGTACGACATCAAGCTGCAGTACAAACTCAGTCATTACGACGTCTGGAAGTACGCCAGGAACAATCTATTGCTATCTCGCATAGCAGGTATTCTCGTAGACCCGCGCTTCAAGCCCGACCACCACCACATCAAGTCGTATGGCCAAGCATTACCGAGAATAGTGGAGTGGGTACGAGCCGCATACGCGTATGTCCAAAGATGTGCCGATATAGCTCATACGCGAGACGAGCTCAGTGCCGTCGAAGATTTGATCGAAGACGCGAAAAGGAAGCAGAAAATGGCCGAGGACGAGAAGACGGAGGCCGTGGAGGAGTTCGAGTCGAAACGAGCCCAGCTGGAGGAGACGGAGCGGCAAGGCGCGCGAGCGAGTCGAGAGGTCGAACGTCTCCGGAAGATGATCCTGCAGTGCGAGGCGATGATCGAGGAGTACCATTCGGACGAGGAGGAGCCGCCGGAAGACTATTACCTGGCGTTGGATGGGGATCATAACATAAGAGACGACCATCTCGTGCAAATTGTTTTGGACGAGGTCTGTGCGAAAGTTACGAAGAACCTCGAGAAACCTGTGATCGGTACGGAAAGTTGGTTGAAGGCCAACGAATCCATGGTGGCCATGATGGGCGGACGGGCGGGCGGCACTCTGAAACAGCGCGAAGCGGCCAAAAAGAGAGCTGAGGATGCTCAGCAACAGCGCTTAAATGAGGAACTGAAGCGAGCGGCGCAGTCAGCGGCCTACTACGCTTCCACCAAAATGCCCCCACCGGGCGAGAAGTTCGACATTTATGAATATATGTGCCATGCCGCGCATTGGGCCCGCGATTCTGTGTTGAGGAAATTACCCCATTTCCACAGTGGCGGTTCGATGTACTTCGGCCACCCGCCGGAAGGTCTCACGGTCATGACCTATCATTATGGGAAAGGGCAGTACGCCTACGCGGACTACTCGCCCGAACAATGGATGGAGATTGGCCCTCGGTTATGCGAGCAGTTGCTCTACAAGACGGTCAAGTTGGTCGTGAGTGCGTTGGAGCAATCTCCCCTGAAACATCCAAAAAACTGCAAGGAGTTCATCTGCCGGGATTCGCGCGTGGACCCGGGATATGTGGTGCCATTACTGAGAAAAGCTTGGGCGGAGGAGAGCGACAAAGAAACGCGTCGAAGTGCTATATTATCGTGGGAGCGGGCCTTTCCGCAACCGTTTGAAGATCTCCAGTTCCACGCCGACGGCATGACCCAGTGCGCAACTCAAATCTCGCCCTCCACGCCATCGACGCGACACGAGGACCCGACTCACCGGTTGATTTGCGCACACAGGTATCACGAATGTGGAGGATTTGGAGCCGATGTGGAAGATGGAGGACAATCAGTTCTACATGTCGCCCGAGTACATGGCGATTAAGGCTCGTACATCATTAGTGATGAAGCGCACCGCTAAAAGAGAGGCATATCTGTGGGAGCTGGACGAGCGCCACAAGAAACGTATTATCGATGCCGAGTATAGGTTATCAGAGTACTTCGACTATCAGTGGGAGTCGACGGATCGAGGGGCTGCTCGTTGGGCCGGGGACATCATGAAGTACTACCGCAAATTGAAAGATAAAGATATAAAAGAGGGTGACCAGGTGCCCGGTATCGATGAGGAAGTGCCGCCCGTCGCGGCAGACCCGGACAACGTCGTAAGCGCGCAGTGCTGGCGCAAGTGGCATCCTGAAAAAGTCATAGAAGCTAAATTGGATGATACCTATGATTTAGCGATGGACTTTGAGGAGCGGTTAGGCGATCCGGAAGAGGCTCCAAGAGCGGCAGCAAGGTTGTTAGTAGGAGTGAATATCGACGGCTTGGAGCCCGCAGATGCGAAACTCTTACCCTTCGCAGCGGCCTGGGCCGAGATGAATGTTGGACTCTTCTCAGATGCCCAGGAGGAAGTGGGAGAAGAATTAGTTGATGAGTTCTGGGACCGCTTCAGTGGTACGAGTCCGTGTGGAAATTTCACCCCTTTACGCCATCGACGCGACACTGCGTCTAGAGCTTCCACGCCATCGTCGCGACGTTGTCCCCGTGACCGCGTCTGCTCGATGGCGGAGCGTCGCGGTCGCTCGACTCGTCCGAATGGCCTCAAAATCAAAAAAGAAACCACCCACGACCTCGTCTGATGGACACGAGTCGCGTCGATGGCGTGAAGGCGGCGCAGAACTCACTCGTCGACGTCCGCGCAGGCGACGGCGACCCCGAGGATCCGGAAGTGGTCAAGAAGGTGGCGAAGATGGCCGTTAAAAGTCAAAGGGACCCGCGGACGCCGCCCCACTTCAAGGCCGCGGGCTTGGCTTGGAAGTCGAAGAACCAACTCGTCTGTAAAAAAGAGCTGCAACAGGTCAAGGACGACATTCTCGAGGACGACGCGACGAAAGCATTTGCGGCGCGCAAGCTCGAGTCCGAAGTGGCGGAAAAGGAGTCGATCATGAAGCTGCGGGCTCGCGCTCGACTCGTTCGTAGGCAAGCGGGCGGCCAGAAGGAAAATGATGCTGTTGCAGCTTTGAAAGATGATTTAAGGAAAGAAGCGAAAGAAGATGCGGCGACACTAAGGGAGTTCAAGAAGATCCATGCGGACGATATTATTGACATTCTTAAATGGAGGATTGCGACCCATGAACTACTGAGGGACGAGGCGAAAGACGTGTACGACCACGAAAGCAACGATAAAGTATATTTGGTGGTCCTGAAGAAGGTGCGTCCTAGCGATGCGGAGGAGATGCTGACGGAGCAGAAGGCGGAGCACGACCACAAAGTGGATTGTTCCCTTGCTGCTTACAGTGCGGAATCGGCCTTAATAGAGATGATGAAGAGGGATATGGACTACCAAAGTCAGGCGGATGAGGTCGTGACAGATGATGAATTTGAAAAAGAGGAAGTGGTGTTCGCCGTGGAAGAGGTTGCCGGGCCCGCGCCTGCCGATGGTTCGAGACCGTCTAGCAGAAGATCATTTAGAGGAGACGGCGAGGACGCGTACGGCGGCGGCGGCACGCGCGAGGCCCTCGCCAAGCGCAAGTCCACCGAGGAGATGGCCGCGAAGGAGCAGCAGAGGTTAGAAACGGAGGAGGCGATCCGCCAGTCCTTAGATACGTTCGACGCGCCGGACGACTACTAGATTCGCTCCTTGTGATGTGTAAATCCTTTTGTTATTACCTTTTCTTCTTGCGTAGTAGGACTTCGCCGATGACGAAGGAGCCGATGAGGGGCGCGATCCGGTGGCCCGCGAGCTCGGCGTGGCGACCCGTCAGCCGGCCGAAGGTCAGCGCGACGCGGAGCTTCCAGTGGGACGGGAGGTAGCTGTCGAGGAGCCGGTTGAGGTCGGAATTATTCGGATTGCAAAACATTGGATCTGGATCCGTATCATAGTAAAGTGCCTCTAGGGGAGTTTTCGCCGCAGTACCCAAACTGCCTCGGCGCGCGGCCTCCAAGGGCGTCATTCCGTCGTTATCCGCGCGCAGTGCGTCGGCGCCGTAGCGGAGCAGGACGCGGGCGACGCGCACGTCATTAACAACGCACGCCGAGTGGAGCTGTGTCCGGCCACGTGGCTCGGACTTCACGTCGAGGTCCACTCCGTGCGAGAGGAATAGCCGCGGCAACGCGTCATTTTTCAGCAACGCGTGCTCTTGGTAACTACTCTCTTGATATTCGCAGGCGGCGAGGCAGGCTCCCCAGACTGGTGTCACCTCAAACGTAGCATTCCAACGACCAGAGAACATTTGTCGCGGTTCGCGGTAACATAGCGCGGCGTAATGGGGATTTGCGCCGGCGCGCAATAACTCGCGCACCACCTCTAAACGCCCCAAGACGCATGCCATATAGAGAGGGCTTTTATTATTGCAACTCCGATCCAGCTCGGCGCCGCGGCCGGCGAGGAGACGGACAATCTCCGCATGCCCGTGCCAGCTCGCGATGTAGACCGCGCTCGCTCCGTCGACGAGCCGCACACCATTGGGGCTCGCTCCTTCGTCGAGGAAGCGCTCGGCCGCGGCGGCGTCTCCGATAGTGCAGGCAGCGATGAGATTTTGAATATTGTCTAGACCGTATTTCATCGAGCTACCATCCTGGATCACAGAAAAGGCGGAATCGACAGCTTTCTTCCAGTGCAGCGCGTTTTAAGCAACGTACCGGCACAAGGCGCAGCTAGTTAGCTAGCGGCTGTAAGACACTAGCACAAATAGCCTGAGCCCCGCGCAGTCGTCCTAGCACCAATTAAGACGTAAAAATAATCTTAAAGTTAGAAATACTGACTAGTCGGAGATATTCCGGAGAGACGATTCGTGGTTTGCGCGGACGTACTCGGACCATTCCGCGGTCCCGAACTCGTAGCGCTTGATGGCGCGGGGCTTATAGGCAAATTTGTCGTGGGCGGTCGCCCGGTAGCACTGGGTCATGTTGACGAGGTCGAAGTCGTACGTGCGGCCCTTGCCGGCCTTGGTGTCGAGGCGGAGCGACACCTCGTCGCGGCCCTCTTTGCGTGCCTCTTCCAGAGCGAACGCCGTGCGCGCGTCGATGCACTCAAACTTTGGCGATCTTCGGTCCTTTGATCCGTCAAATGTCCAGGGCGCCTTCCCGTAGAAACTGATGGTCGGGGCGATGCTCCGAGCCGAGGCTTCTAGCGCGGTCTGGAAATTGTCGGGCGAACCATCGACGCGCTTGCCTTCGACGGCGACCGCGACCCAGCCCCGGAGCACGTCCACGCCCTTGGGCGTTCTCCCATCCAAGCTGCGACCGTTCCAGCGGATCTTCGGTAAGTCCTTCCCCGCGAAGGGTACGTCCGCGACGGGTACGTAGAACATGCGTTCACAGAACGCCGCGACCTTCTCGCGACCCTCTACCCGCTGCTTCGACGCGGGGACGCCCGTCCCGGGGAAACGCAGGCCGGTCCCCACGAGGTTCAGTTCGCTCAAGTGGTCCAGGAAACCAAGACCCCGCGGAAGCGTGCCGACCATGTTGTCATTGCCCTTAAGGCTCATACGTTCCAAGAATTGTAGCTCCCGGATCGTCTCGGGCAACGCTCCGTTCGCAGACTTGAGGCCGCTGATGTCTAACTCGACGACGCGGCCCTTTCCGTTGGTTTTCACGCCGCCAGCCCATTTTGCGAGGTTTTGGCCGCCCCAGCCCTTCCTCTTCAATTCCTCTGCGCAGCCTATCGCATGCATGACATGGAGCAGCGCAAGGCGGTCCCGGCCCTTCGCTAGGTCTATCCGGAAGGCAGCCGCGACCTCATCGAAATCGTAGCCTGCCTGTAGCAAGGCGCCCGGATCGTCGGCGTCCGAAGCGCCGCGCAGCTCGGACGCGTCGAAGCCGGCTTCCAGGATGCGAGCGAGAGGTAGGCCGGCCGCGGACATTTCGTCGGCACCCAGGCCGGCGTCCTTGAGCGCGTGCGGCTCGAAGCAGGCTGCCGCAACGAGATCCGCCGCCTCGACGCCTTTGGCGCGGAAAGCGGCCGCGGTCTCGCCGGATGCCTTTTGCAGGGCGGCGACTCGAGCCGCGCGGTCGTACTTCTCTAGGCCCATCTTCTCCAGGATTTCTCGCGCCACGCGAACACGATTGTATATCGCGTGGCCTGGGAGCCCGCGTCGGGCAACAAGCAGCTCGCGGTGGACGATCTGGACCTCCCAGACGTGAGGCTCGGAGCCCTGAAAGCGGCCGTTGATCATGCAATCCCTCCAACCGCCGCTCGTGGGTTCGCGGATAAAACGTTCCTTGATGCGGACGATCTCCACCTCCGACTCCGCGAGGCGCGAGAGCGCCTCGGCAGCGATGCTCATGTCGTCGACGACGATCATGCAGCGGACAACATCGAAAATGCGCGAGCAGGTGCCCTGGCAGAAGGCCTTCTCGACGATGCGCGACGTGCGCTTGAGCTTCTCCGGGGGGCGGCAGCTCGCACCCTTGATGGTGTCTGCCAAGGACGACATGTGCTCGTCGAACCGTGCCTTGACCCGGCCCGCCGCAGCCACGAGTTCCGCGATGCTCTCGGTGCCCTGCGTGACGCTGGCCGCGCGTCGTCGGACGGACGCCACGGCCGTCTCGTAGGCCGCGAGGTCATCAGTGTGCCTCGCGATGCGATCCCACATGACCTTATAGACTGAGAGGAAGTCTTGGTCGCCGGCAGCGATCGCGGCGTCGCACATCGTGACGACACCGGGCCGCCCCGCTTGCGACGCGAACGCGTCTTGCACGTCGCGCATCGCCTCCTCGACGCTCTCCGCGAGCGCGCGGCGCGCCGCCTCGTCGTCGGGATTCTCGGCCGCCGCGCGCGACCGCTCCGCGAGCGCCTCGGGCGCCGCGATGGACGCGGACAGCGCATCTAAGCCCTGGAGCTCGGCGGGCAGCGACGCCGTCGACTCTTCGGCAGACACATTCCGACGCAGTCGAGGCCGCGTCGGCCCCGCCTCGAGCTCCGCAACCCGCGCTTTCAGCGCCTCGTTCTCCGTCTCCCGGCGGTTCACGTGTTCCACGACGTCGCGCCGTGCTACGGATATCTCTGCTTCCGACATCTCCTGCACTCGACTCGCATCGATGGAAGACGCGGCCCCCATGATGAGCTGCCCCGTGTGCAGCAGCGTGCAATTACGTTTACCAGGTCCTACGCTGCCATGACTGCGGGGCAGATGGGCTGCCGAAGTCGCAACGCGAGATGATACCGTGCTATGCTATGGACACACTAGCGAAACTTTACACAATTCGCTACGACGAGTCCTCGTCCCACCTGCTCGAGGCGTCGCTCGCGACGGAGGACGCATCATCGACATCTGGCACGTCCTCTTTCTTGCGCGGTAGGATCTCGCCGATCACGAACGACCCGAGGTAGCGCGCGAGGTACTCGTCGCCGGCGATCGCGTGGTCCGGGAGGCGGGCGAACGTGAGGTCAAAGGTGCGCTTCCAGCGTGCAGTGAGGTAGCGGTCGAACATCACATTCAGCGCTGCCCTCTCGCGTCGCGCCTGGCCGGGCAGGGGCATTCCGTCTGCCGCCTGTTTGTAGTTGTCGGTGTCGAACCAGTCGAACCAAGCGCTACGGTCCACGGTCAGCCCGCGCGCGGCGTCGAGCGGCGTCATGCCAGTAGTGTCCGCGCAGAACGGGTCGGCGCCGTGGGCGAGGAGGACCTTGGCGACGCCGGTCCGACCGGCTAAGCATGCGACGTGGAGCTGCGTCCAGCCAAAGTCCCCCACCTTCGCGTCGATATCGACGTGTTCCAGGAGCAAGCGCACGCAGGCCGCGCCGTCGCAGGCCTCGTCGACGCCGGATTCGTCGTCGTCCCCCACAAACATATCCCTATACAAATATTCGGCGCCGTAGTCTTCGACGTCATCGTCCGCGGCGGCGCGACACGCGAAAAAGAGCGGAGACACGATGGCGAGATTGCAATTGGTGTGGCGATCATCGACATCCAGCCGATGGTCGTCGGGTGAATGGACCGTGACCATGAGCATCGCGTCGACTTTCGCGCCGTGCTCGATCAGCACCCGCGCCGCCGCGTGATACCCATAAAATAGGGCGTGATGCAGTGGCGTCCAATTTCTCTTCCCATTGGAGCCACCTGTGCACGGCTCGTCGACGGCCCCGCCGCGCTCGATGAGCAGCCGGACAAGGTCCGTGTACCCGTGGCCACTCGCGACGAACATGATACTCTCGAACCAACCGTTCATCGAGCGGTTGACCATGCCGGGGCCGCCGGCGTCGAGGCACCTCCTCACCGTGGCAACGTCCCCGACGCTCGTCGCCTGGATGATCAAATCCGTAATGTGCTCCAGCGGCGAGCAGTACGACTTCCCGTTCGGCGCGAACACTGGGGTCCCGGGGTACCTCCGGAGGCGCTCGAACGTCACGGCCTCCGCTACCCGGCCGTCGTCGTAGCGCACGTCGTACGTCGCCCACGCCTTTGGGAGGGGCGACCGCAGCTCGGGGGGCACCCGCCGGACCAGCACGACCTCGCCGACGGACGACGGCTCGCTCCATCGGCCCCAGTCTCCGCTCGTGTCCTCGCGCGTCTCGACGCGGGCGCCCACGCGAAACATGCCGTCGCAGCGTTTGCTGAGTTTATCTAACTCCTTGATTGGGGCGATTTTTGTCTCGAGCTCGGATATCATGCTCTGGAGCGCGCGCTCCTGCTGCGCCTGCTGCTCGGCTGTGAGGTCTTCATACATTTTGGGGCCTTCGGTGAACAGATCTAGAGCGTGCCGCACGCGTGATCCAGCGGCGGCAGCGGTCGCGCAGTGAACGATGGAACAGAGAGGTGAGCCTGCAGGCTATCTTGGGGCGATTACGCTGTGTATGCGCCCCACAAAAGGCCGCCTCCGCTTGTGCTAGGGATGCCTAGTGTCTTACAGGTCGCTAGCTCGCTCTGTGCTGCAGGTGCGAAAAAAAAGGCTATTCGTACGTGCGAACAGCTGCATTCATATTGGCATAGTGCGCAGGGATGTGGCGACCACTCATGCGGGTCCTCTTGCTAAGCCTGACGGCTGCCAATGCCCTGCAGCCTATGGCACTCATCACGCGGCGCCGGACAGGCCGCAGCGGTGCGAGGGCATCCGTGCGCAGCAGCACTGCCGGCGGCGGTGAGACGCGACCAAACCTTGCGCGCACGGCGAGCGCCGCAGCCCTGGTCGCCGGCACGACCGTCGGGGGCGGCTTCCTCGGGCTACCGGCGGTGGTGAAGCCTGCTGGATTCGTACCGACCGTCGTCACGCTGACGGCGTCGTGGCTGTTCTTATTAGCTGAAGCACTGGTCGTCGCCGAGGCTGTCGGACGGTGCCGCGGGAGCGCTTCGCTGACGACCGTCGCCGAGACGGCTGGCGCGAGCAAGCTCGCGGTGCGGGGTTTATTCTTCGCGCTCGTCACCGCGACGCTCGCGTCGCAATTGAGCAAGGCCGGGACGCTACTTCCGGCGCTCTCGTACCGCGCGGCGACACTCGCAGCCGCGGTCGCCGCTTGCCTCGCCGCGCTCGGCCCGTCGACGAGGAGGGCGGCTGACCTGAACGCGGTCCTGACGGCCGTCTTCGCGGCAAGCGCCG
>JACLAA010006048.1_pt1 | contig 17198 bp, 13 predicted proteins | sample 8027891 | NCBI WGS metagenome assembly JACLAA01 (sample SAMN15724900, study PRJNA655200) | protist metagenome | isolation source: fluorescence activated cell sorting (FACS) single amplified genomes of... | place: Spain: Blaines Bay Microbial Observatory, Mediterranean Sea | collected 2016-01-19 | reverse complement strand
TTCTTTTTTTTTTCGTTCACTTAAGAGGACACATCATCCGTAATAATAAAAACTGTTGCTCTCCGCCTTGTGAAAGTGTTGTGAAGAACGAGAGCAAAAAACCAAGAAAAGAGGACAGGAGTTCAAAAAAGTCAACAAAAAAAATTTTGAAAAATTTTCTTTTTTTTCTCTCTTTTCTCTCTTTTTTCTCTCTTCTGTGTGTTTTGCGATCATCATCATCATCATCGTCGTCGAGATCTCGTCATACTTTTAGCTCTTAATATATATATATACACTTAAAGAGAAGAGAAGAAGTGAGATAATACGAATAAGATACGTGAGATACACACTCACACGCGCGATCATCCAAAGACAGATACACAGAGAAAGATGGCGGTGCAACAAACACAAAAACAATCAACAGTCGGGGAACGGTACACCGACGACAAACTGAAACACGACATTCGCATTTCAAACATGACGGCGGCGAAGAAGCTCGCGGATGCGATACGAACGTCCTTAGGGCCGAGAGGTATGGATAAGATGATGGTCTCGGAGAAAAACGACGTGACGATTACCAACGATGGGGCGACTATTTTGTCCAAGATGAAAGCCACGCATCCGGCGGCGAAGATGTTGGTGGAACTGTCGAAATCCCAAGACATCGTCGCCGGAGACGGGACGACGTCTGTGGCGGTGTTGTGTGGAGCGTTGTTGAATAAATGCATCGCTTTACTCGCGAGAGGCGTGCATCCGACGATTATTTCGGATTCGTTGGCGTTGGCGTGCGACGAGGCGTGCAAGTTGACGGAAACGTTTGCGATTCCGGTCAACATCAACGACCGAGAACAGTTGATAAACGCGGCGACGACGAGTTTAGGGAGTAAAGTCGTCGCGCAGTATTCGGACGTGTTGGCACCGATCGCGGTGGATTGTGTGAGTAGGATTTTGGACGATAAGAGACCGGATTTAGTGGATTTGAGAGACGTGAGGTGCGTGAGAAAGCAAGGCGGGACGATCGACGATACCGAGTTGACGGAAGGCATCGTGTTTGACCAGAAAACGGCCAAAGGCTCCGGGTCGGGGATTCATACCGTAGAGGACGCGAAAATAGCGTTGATTCAGTTTTGTATCAGTCCACCAAAAACGGACATGGAGAATAACGTGATTGTGAGCGATTACACGCAAATGGACAGGATTTTAAAAGAGGAGAGGAATTACGTCATCGGTTTGATCAAGAAAATCAAAGCGACTGGGTGCAACGTTTTGTTGATTCAAAAATCAATCTTGAGAGACGCGGTGACCGAGTTGGGGATGCATTATTTACAAAAAGCGAAGATTATGGTCATTAAAGACGTGGAGAGAGACGAGATTGAGTTTATCGCGAAGACGTTGAAGTTGCAACCGGTGGCGCATCCGGAGCAATTGACGCCGGAAAAGTTGGGAAGAGCCAAGTTGGCGAAGGAAGTCGTGTGCGGTAAATCGAAGGTGGTGAAAGTGACTGGAATTGAAAACATGGGGAAAACGGTTTCAGTCATCGTTCGAGGCTCAAATCAGTTGGTTTTAGACGAAGCAGATCGATCGTTACACGACGCTTTGTGCGTCATCAGATGTTTGGCGCACAAGCAGTTTTTAATCACCGGCGGAGGGTCGGCGGAGATTGAGTTATCGGTGAGATTAGGACAGTGGGCGCGAACGTTATCTGGGATGGAATCGGTCTGCGTGAAAGCGTTCGCGGAAGCGTTGGAGGTTATTCCGTACACTTTAGCTGAAAATTCCGGGTTGAATCCGATTGAAATCGTCACGGAGTTGAGAAACAAACACGCCATGTTGGGCAACGTCCACGAAGGCATCAACGTGAAGAAAGGGACGGTGAGCGACATGAGAAAGGAGAACGTTTTGCAGCCGCTTTTAGTAACGACTTCGGCTTTGAGCTTGGCCACAGAGTGCGCGAGAATGATTTTGAAGATTGATGATATCTGTCCGGTTCGATAATAATGAAACTTGTAAGAATGGGGTTATGGAGAAGAAGGAGATTTTGAAGATTTGGATAAAGATTTGAGGCGGGAGAAAGCGCGAATAGGATATAACGCACATAGAAACGAATAACAAATTGTAGTAGAAGTATAAGAGAACGACGCGTCATAAATATAAGAGAGAATGCGCGTAGTATGGATATATATATATAGATATAGATATACGTATGTGTATCAATGATATATATATAATAAACAAAAGCTAAGGACAATATAGTAGATTTTAATTTGCTAACCTCTCTCAAAAGAAGAAAAGAATTCTACTTTCTCTCTTCCAGGTTGACTACGCAGGCTGCTCCGCCGCACTTTTCCAACAAATCCTTGGTGATATCCGTCGGGTTTTGCGCCGCGTGCGGATGTTCCGACCCTTTGTACACTTTCAAGTGTCTAAACACTTCTCGACCCATTCTGTTTTTCGGCAACATGCCTTTGATTGCTTTTTCGACGATGCGTTCCGGTAATCTCTCTTGCAAGTGACGGAACGTCTCAATCTTCATGGACCCGGGTCTCCCGGTCGTGGAGAAGTTTCTGTATAACTTATCCTCGAATTTCTTCCCCGAAACGACCACTTTTTCCGCGTTGATGACGACCAAGTTCACCCCAGTGGTAAACGACGGGTGGTACGTCGCCACGTTCCCACCTCTCAAATACGTCGCCGCGACGGACGCCATTCGCCCGAGTCTCAAATCCGTCGCATCGACGACCACCCACGGCTTGCGCGAATTATCCACGTCCTCGGCTTTCGGGTAATACGTTTTGTTGAAAAAGTCTGCGCCCTTTTTATCCACGGAAACTCCCTCCGGAGTGTTTTGCAACGACCTACCGCGCAAAGCAGACATAGGCGTCATTCTCAAAACCTCTTTTTTCGAGGGAACGGCGGATTTACGGAACGCGCTCGCGTTGCCCACGAAGGACGACGTGGAAGCTAAAGCAGACATTGTTGATGTATAAAATTAAGTTTTCTTTATTCGAATTTGCGACGTGATTCCAAATGCTCGTTTCGCGTGGTGATGATGACACAGTACGCGCGCGTCTAAGAATGAGGTTAATTCTCCCTCGGGATAAGCTTTGAGCCGTTTTTTTCCTTTTTTTTTTGGCTGCTCCTCAACACGACAAACACACAAACAAACAAACAAAGAGAGAGTGTGTGTTTCTGCGCTCTGCGCTACGAGTGGTATCGTTGTGTATCATCCGTTTCTGCATATTTTTATTCTAAATACTCTAAATACTAAAGCTAAAGCGAGAGCAACCAATCATCTTTGGAGGAAAACGGAAGCGGCGGCACGAGATTTCCTGGATTGAGTGGAAACAAGGAGGTGTAATACTGTTCTCGAATCCCGACCATATCGGTGGTTTCTCGAAACGCGTGCAAGGCGTATAAAGTTTTCAAGTACCGGGATAAGTTGGGATAATCGCATATCCGCTTGCGAGTGCAACGAAAGAGATGGTTATAAACCGCATCGAAACGGATTAGGGTGGTGTAGAAGCAGATATCGCAGAGAGTCAGAGAGTCGTCGCCGAGCAAAAACTTCGACCCCTCTAACTTCTGGTCCAAGACGTCCAACGCCTGGAAGAGTTTATCGACGGCATCGTCTAACGTAGCTTGAGATTGCGCAAAACCAGCTTTATACACGCCATTGTTTACGTTTTCGAACAAGTAAGCGCACATTTCATCGATTTCTTTCCTATTCTCTTTTGGATATAGTTTTTCATCGTTCTCTCCGTTTAAACAATCGAAGAGACGAATGATATCGGCCGATTCGTTGCAGACAATCTCAAAAGCTCCACCATTACTGACACTAATTAATAACGGTGCAGTGGCTCGACCTTCGAATCTTGTTCCAGAAACGTACGAGTACACGTCTCTTAACGTTTCAATCATCGGTTGTTGTTCTTGTTGTCGTTGTCGTTCGCCGGTATCGCCGTCGTCGCGAAAGAAGATTCGCTCGACGGCCTCTTTCGGCACCGTCCACAAACCCGTATTCTTGTTCGGTTCCAGATATATTATTTCCACCTGTTCTTCTTCTTCTTCGTTTCTTCTTTGCTTTGAGCTCTTTTTAATCAGCTCGTTCACTATTAACGTTCGATGCGCCCAAGGGCACGTTTTTCCCGCGAAAAGATACAATTTTTTACCTTCGGAATGAAAACCATCATCGTCGAAATCTTTGACGCGAAACTGCGATTCTGGTCTCGAATACTCCCCGGAGACTTTATCCTTCGGAGCGAGTTGACTCATCATTACGTTCCATCCAAGATTCCACGCGGTTTTTGCGACTCGAACGAGTATTCCGGGCGGTAAAGACGATGATGTTTTCGACGAAGCACTTTTACATTCTGTTTTCTTCTTCAACTGTTTTCCTGCTCTTGCTCTCTTTCTTCTCGACAAAGACGACGAAGGAGAGGAGAAAAGATGAACTCCTCGCTTTTGTGCGGTGAACATGACGATGAATGTTATATGTTACAAATAAATACACAAGAGCTGCTTTTACTATGTTGGTATATTTGCGCGTAAAGCAAACTTTATTATGGAGCTTTTTCTTTCTCACGATGTAAGACTTCCATGTGGATCAAGAGACTGTTAATATCAGCCGGCGTGACGCCTCCGACGCGACTGGCTTGGCCAATCGTCGACGGACGCACTTTTTCGAGCTTTTCTCTCGCTTCTAACCTCATCGGGATGTCCTTGTAATCGATTTCCGATGGAATTTCTTTCCCGTGTTTGCTCAAGTCTCGGTCGATTTGTACTTTTTGTCTTTGGATGAAACCGGCGAATTTGACGCGAATTTCCACGCACTCGGCTTCCCATTTTGTCAGAGGTCTCGGAATCTCGTCGATTCCAGCGTCTCGTTTGTATTCGACAAACTTGTCGTACGTGACGCCTGGTCTTCTCAAAAGCTCTTCCAACGTGAACGACTGCTTCCCGCCCGCGCCGAGATTTTTGGATTGTTCCAACGCAGCGGCGACGAGCGGAGAGGACTCTTTCAATCGAAATTTTTTCAATCTCGCCAACTCGTTTTCAATCGTATCCCTTTTATCTTCGAACATTTTGAAGCGCTCGTCGTCGATTAAGTTAAACTCTTTTCCTATGGGTGTTAATCGCGCGTCCGCATTATCGCTTCGTAAGGCTAATCTGTATTCCGATCTGGACGTTAACATTCTGTACGGTTCGCGCAAATCTTTCGTCACTAAATCGTCAATCAATGTCCCGAGATAACTGCCTTCTCTTTCCAAAATTAATGGTTTCGTTCCCAACGCTTTCGCCGCTGCATTTGCACCCGCGACTAAACCTTGCCCGGCGGCTTCTTCGTACCCGGTCGTGCCGTTGATTTGTCCAGAGAAGAACAGGTTGGCGATTTTTTTCGTCTGTAAATCTCTCGTGCATTGATGCGCCGGTAAGTAATCGTACTCCACCGCGTATGCCGGACGCATCATCGTTGCGTTCTCTAATCCTGGTAACGTTCTCAATAATTCCAACTGTAATCGCTCCGGTAACCCAGTGGAAAACCCCTGAACGTAAATTTCAGGCGCTTTCCTACCTTCCGGTTCGAGGAAAATTTGGTGCGACTCCTTCTCCGCAAACTTTACAATTTTATCTTCAATGGAAGGACAATACCTCGGTCCTTTCGAGCTTGCCCACCCGCCGTATGTCGGCGTCTCGTGTAAATTTTGGCGAATAATTTCGTGCGTTTTCAGCGTCGTTCTGGTTAGATAACAGGACATTTGCGGAATGACCAAATGATTCCTCGGATCGAAGGAAAAAAACTTGGCGTCCTCGTCGCCTTTTTGTTCCTCGCACTTGGTGTAATCAATCGTCCTCGCGTCCACTCTCGCCGGCGTCCCGGTTTTCAATCGATCAGTTTCAAATCCCAGATTAATCAAGTGCTCGGTTAATCCAACCGAACTGCCTTCCCCGGCTCGTCCGGCGTCGATCGTTTTCCTCCCGACCCAAATCTTACCGTTCATAAACGTCCCAGTCGTCAACACCACCGCTTTCGAGTGAAACTGCATCCCAAAGTGCGTCTCAACGCCAACGCACTCGTCGTTAGAGTTCACCATCAATTCAGTCACCATCCCTTCCCGAATGAACACTCTCTCGTTGCTCTCCACTTCTTCGCGCATGGCGTTGCTGTATTCCCACTTATCCGTCTGCGCTCGAAGCGCCCACACGGCTGGGCCTCGACTGGAATTCAACACTCGCTTTTGCAAGTACGTCTTATCTGCAATCTTCCCCATGCTCCCACCTAACGCGTCTATCTCGTGCACGACTTGCGATTTCGCCGGTCCGCCTATCGCCGGGTTACACGGTTGCCACGCTATTTTATCGAGCGACAACGTCAACAGAAGTGTTCGCGCGCCAACGCGTGCGCTCGCCAGCGCGGCTTCGCACCCGGCGTGCCCGGCGCCAACGACGATGACGTCGTAGTTCTCCGCGTCCGAAGTATCCACGAAACTACTCGAGGATACGGACGAAGAGGGATACGACGCTTTCAAAGTCGTCGTGATGTTGTTGTTGGTTTTGCGCCGTCGGCTCCCATCAGATAAAAAAAGACGACGACGGAAGCCGCCAGAAGAAGAAGAAGAAGAAGAAGAGGAAGATAACGAGGATGAAAGCAGTCGAGTGGTGTGCTGCTGATGCTTTTGAGTCGTCGACGATGATATTGAGGATGACATCATCATCGTCGCGTAAAGATGATGATGCGTTTGATTGTGGCGCTCAATTTCTGAAGGAAGTCAATTCTTCCTCTTTTGCTGAGAACAAACTATCGCACTGCGTTTAATGGTATAGAAGTATTTTTATCTAGTTACAATGTCTTTTGATGTCTTTTTCGTGTGAGTATAAAGTTACTTCTCTTGCGCCTCGATAGTTTTGCTCGTGAACGCGAAATCGATGTCCTTGCCGTTCTTGAACGCGCTCGTGTCGTACCATTTGTGACCGAATTTGGTGCCGTGCTCCATCGGTTCGCCGTTTCTCTTAAACTTTCTCAAGTTGCTGACTTCACCGTTGACCAAACCTAAGTTGACGGCCATTTGGATCGGGTTTAACGTGCCAGTCACGAACGGCAAGAAGATGGCGGAGACGCCGGAGACGCCGATGAACAAACCGCCGATCCATACCTTGATGGCGCCGGAGTTTTCCGCCGAGAACAAGTCGTAAGCGAACGCCGGAGAGGTCACCGCGAGCGTCGCCAAGGAGGTGGACGCAATCAAGGCTTTTTCCTTGACAGATTCCTATTAAATGAGGAGAAATTCATGCGTGAGTTGAGTGTGCGTAATTCACAGAGAGAGAATATAGGGAAAGAAAGAGGATTTGAAAAGATACGCGCTTCGAGGAGTAAAACTCGTTTTACCAACACGCTCGAAACCGCTTTCTCACACAAATCATTCAGAGGAAAATCAAGGCGAAAAAAGGAGAAGAAAATGATGATCGTACCATGGTTTCCTTAGAGACCCCTAAGGCGTTGACTTGAACCTGTTGCGATGATGATGATGATATCATACATAATAAATGAACAACGGAAAGAAGAGCGATATAAGGTATTAGTAAAGCGTGACGAGCAAAAGCACGAATACATCTTGATCTACTGGGGAGAAAATTTGCTTTCTTTTCTCTCTCTCTCAGAAGGGAGGAGGACACGACGAGAGCACGACGATGAGCGCGCATATACACACAAAACAAAACAAAACAAAACAAACGCACCGCTGAATGGTGGCATCTTTGAACTCTCTTCGAACTGGTGGTCTTTTGCGTTTTTAATTGGCACGACGAACTGCTGCGCGCGCAGATGGACGACGACTGGACGGCAAACATAGTGTGTGTGTGTGTGTTGTTCGCGTGTTATCTTTCTTTGGAGAAGCGATTACCAAAACAAAACCAAAACCAAAACAGTCCACCCGAGCCAAAAAGAGAGATTTTTCGATGACGCTCGTCTTTGGTGCTCTTGGAACCGCCAAAAGAACACTGTTTTTGATACAGGGCAGCCCCACCAAAAGAGAGCCAAAAAGCATAGATTCGTCGCCAAAAAAACAAAACAACACAAAAACACACCCATCGCGAGAGACACGATGAAAAGAGTTCTATCGATATCCCAGACGACGCCTTCTTCGAGCGAAAGACAACAGAGAAGAATGAGGAGGACGAGTTCGACGAGAGCGTCCACGAGTTGTTCTTCTTCGGCGTTAAAAAAGACGACGACAAGGATTAAGGGACAACAACAAAATACATTCTTCGCGGCGTCATCATCATCGAGTGGACGACGACCGCCGGAAAAACACGAACGAAAACACACCGTCGAGACGAGAAGAAGAAGAGATGATGCGAAGAAGAAGGTAGTAGTGCGCGCGATGCCACCACCTTCTTCATCAGGACATCCAGCGGAAACTCTTTTGGATGAATCCAGAGGGTTGTACGAGCAAGGCGAACGGATGCAAGGGTACAAAAAGCTCGAACAAGCGATGAAGCTCGACGAGGACGCTTCTCTTCCGGTGCGAAGAGAGATTCGATATCAGGCGATGTGTTGCGTGGCGGCGTTTGGAGACGTGGAAATGGCCAAACAGTATTTACGAGAGATGGAATTGTTGGGTTTACCGTACCATGTGGCGATTAACGATCCGTCGTTGATGAGGATGGAGTCGTCGGCGTTGATGCGAAACCAGTTGAAGAAGTTCGCGTCGGGAAGCGAGAAGAGTTTCGGGACGGTGCAAAGAGAAGTGTACGAGAGAACGAAGAAGACTTTGCCGGGTGGCCCAGGAGGAGACGCGCCGATTGTGAATAAAGGTTTGATGGAGTTGGAGATTGACGATAACACAGACGCGTCGGTAGGTGGGATCGCGAAGAGAGTCGGCGGGGTTGTATTGGCGAGCATCGGCGGCTTCGCGCTCTTGTTCTTCGCGGGGTTGAAATTGATCCAAGAGAGCGGATATTAGTTTAGTTTTTACTATGTTATTCGAATATTATTAATGCAGTTGTTAGTGGTGTTGTTATTACTTCTCGATGATATTGCACAAACGCGCTCAAAGCTATGATTATTACTTCTATTACAAATCGTGACTGACGTTTCAAGAATTTCTGTTGTTGTTCGTTATTTTACACTCATCAACGCGGCGAAGGTTGACGGTTCGACAACGAGGAGATGCGTTCGTCGCCTTCGTCGTCCTCGCTCGCTTCCAAACCTAATGAAGATGCGCTCGCGGGTGGGATATAATCTCGCAAGATGCCATTTCTGGACGGTTGCCTCAACTTTCTCAACGCCTTAGCTTCGATTTGTCGAATACGTTCACGAGTCACCGAGAACACGTTGCCAATCTCTTCCAACGTTTTCACTCTACCGTCGTCTAAGCCGTATCGCAAACGCAACACGTCTCGTTCTCTCGGGTTTAGAGTGTTCAAAACGTTTTCCAAGTCTTCCTTAAGAAGCACTTTACCGGAAGATTCTTCCGGGTGTTCCGTGATGTTATCAACCAACGTGTCTTCAACCGTTCGCTTATCGTCATCCGCGCCAACCGCTTGCGCCAAGGATACTGGAGCCATGGCAGCTTTCTTTATCTGCGTGATTTTCACTTGAGGCATTTCCATCATCGCCGAAATTTCCTCCAACGTAGCTTCTCGTCCGTTCTGGACGATGAACTTTTGTTCGAGTTTGTTCATTCGCGAAATGATTTCAAACAAGTGCACGGGCAAACGAATCGTTCTCGATTGATCCGAGATGGATCTCGTCACGGCTTGGCGGATCCACCAGTGCGCGTACGTAGAAAACTTATAGCCACGCTCGAAATCAAACTTCTCGGCGCCTCTGATTAAACCAACGCATCCTTCTTGAATTAAATCTTGGAAAGACATGTTGCGATTCGCATATCGCTTGGCGATGGAAACGACCAATCGAAGGTTCGCTTGAATCATATGATTCTTCGCGTTCTTCCCTTCCGTTAATCTCATTTCGAGTTCGAATTCGGTTAAACCTAATTCTCTGGCCCACATGCTCTTGGTGACTTTATCTCCATGCGTTTGCGCGATAGGGTCGTTACCTTCGGCGACTTTGGCGACCAACTCTTTATACGTCGTCTCTAAGTTCATCAAGTCTTGAATTTTCCTCGCCAACTGCACTTCTTCGTTCGCATTCAACAGAGATACCGATCCAATTTCTTTTAAATACACTTTCATGGAATCTACTTGTTGCGCACTGTGCTGGTTTGCTTGAAGAATTCCTCTGGGATTCAAAACGCGAGTTCGTCCTTTTTTGAGCGACGGTTTTGTCTTTCGCTTGGCCAGTCTCGCCTCTTGCATCTTGCCGACAATCTTGTCCGAGGCTCGCACCCTTTCCGAGACTTCATCCAACTCAGCCGCTTTTTGATTTTCATTCTTGATCGCTTTCTTCGTCGAAGACGAGTTCCTCTGCGAACGGACGCCTCTGGCAATGCGCATCGCGCGCTCTGTTCGAACATTCGCCGCAGACTTGATAACTCTTCGCGTCTTTGGTAAAACTATCTCCTCTCCTTTTCCTTTCTTCCCTTTTATCGTTTCCTTTGTAATTTTCTTTTCTAACTCCGCTTCAATCGACGCAATTTCAATGCCGAGAGATCCATTCCCTTCGATGATATCGCTGTCCAAAACTTCCTCGTCGTCATCTAAGTCCAGATCTTCGTCGTCGTCCTCGTCGTCGCCCATGAGAAGTAACTCTTCGTCGTCTCTTTTTTTCTTCATCGCCGCCGCGCTCGCCTCCGCTTTGCTTCTCGTCGTCGTGCTCTTTGGCTTCTTTAATCCACGCATCGTTTCTTTCTCCGAAATAGACTCCTTCTCTAAAGTATTTTCCAGCTGATCCAACTCCCTTTGCGTAGGCAACACGTTCATCACTTCGCTCGCCGCGTGCAACTCGTTCACTCTCGATAAGAGCGCATCGATGTCTAGGTCAGCCACATCTCCGCCAATATCCAAATCCATGCTCGCGCCGGCGCTCTCACCTCTCGGTATGCTGATCGCCCTCCCTAACACCCTCGTCGATGCTCCTTTGTTTTTAAACGCCGCCGTCGACGAGTGCGATATTTTTTTCGTATTCACTTTTCCACTTCCCGAAGAATTGAACGAATTATCCCGAGAACTGCTTCCAGCCGGCAAACGCGAAGAAGAGGACGATTTCGTCGATTTTGAGGACGTTCGGAAATCGTCCGCTGCGTTGGTCACGCGAAGCGTTCGTGATGGTCTCGCTTGCGGTTTAGCGTTGTATGATGTCGATGCTATTTGATTCGACGCTATTCTCGTCCTCGCGTGAGCGCAGCAGAGGTGCGACGCAGAGGCAGACATCTTAATTTTTAGTGCGCCGCTTAAATTATCACCACTCCTTCTCAAATACGTCAACAAGTACGGTTACGCGCGAGTAGTTTTATTTCTCGCTAAATAAACTCTCTGTCTCCTCTCTCTGTCTCTCTCTCTCTCTTCTGAGATCGATTTCAGAAAAAAGGAACGCTCTGTTCTGTAATTCCTAGAGGAAACGAGAGGGTAAAGGTTCGCGCGTCGTCGTCGTCGTGAACGTCGTCGTGAACGTCGTAAAATATTATAATGGAGAGAAAACGAGAGCAGGAGAGCTACTTCGCTCAAAATCTCAAAAACTCTTCCGCATGCTCTCTCTCTCCTCCATAAAATTTTGGCAATCAAATTTTTTTTTAACCAAAGTGCCCACAAAAAGCTCCTCTTTACAAAATGTCTCGACACGGTACGTACATTTGTCTTCCTACTAGCTCATGTCTCTCTTCTTTTATTAAAGACAGTTCAGAGATGATGATCTCAGTATTCTCTCTCTAAACTCGCTTTTTTTTAACGAATCGCGTTTTGTTGTTTCCATTTGTCCGATCGGTGGCGGTGTGTGTGCGTGTGTGCGTCTGTCTCTCTTAATCTCTCCGTCTCGCGGATGTGTTGTTTTAGAGGAGTGGAACGCGTGCTCCAAAGGTCGCACCCGAAATTGATTATTTCTAACGACCTCTCTTCTACCTCTGTATCATCCTTCGCGTACTGATGAAAATAATACTATGAAACGCGCGAGAACAGGCGATATCTCCTCCTCTCCAGACACGGTTGGCGTGTGCGTGTACCAATACCCGATGCCACGTCTTCACAACTGCGAAGAAGTGATGGAAAACGTTGGAAAAATATGCGAGCTCGTCAAAGGTATGAAACAAGGTTTGCCGGGAATGGATATGATTGTCTTTCCGGAATATTCCACGCAAGGCATCATGTACGATAAAGACGAGTGCTTCGCAACCGCGGTGTCAATACCGGGGCCAGAAACGGACGCGTTTTCAAAAGTGTGTAAAGAAACGAAGGTCTGGGGGGTGTTTTCGCTCACCGGGGAACGACACGAAGAGCACCCGAAGAAGCAGCCGTACAACACATTAGTTCTCATCAACGATGAAGGTGAGATTGTCCAGAAATACAGAAAAATTTTACCGTGGTGCCCAATCGAAGGGTGGTACCCAGGCGATGAGGTCCACGTGTGCGAAGGCCCGAAGGGAATGAAAGTATCCCTGATTATTTGTGACGACGGCAACTATCCAGAAATCTGTGAGTTTTCTTCTTTGGTTTCCACATTTTGGATGACGACTAATATTTTTTTTTCTATTATAGGGAGAGAGTGCGCGATGAAAGGCGCCGAGCTCGTCGTTCGTTGTCAAGGGTACATGTATCCGGCCAAGGAGCAACAAGTGATGGTGGCGAAAACGATGGCGTGGATGAATAACGTCTACGTCGCGGTCGCAAACGCGTCTGGAAGCGACGGCGTGTACACGTACTTCGGGCACTCCGCGATTGTGGGCAACGACGGACGAACGTTAGGCGAATGCGGCACTGAAACAAACGGCGTGAACTACGCGCAGCTCTCCATCTCCGGCATACGCGACGCCCGTAAAAACGATCAATCTCAAAATCACTTATTCAAACTTCTTCACCGAGGGTACACCGGCGTGTACAATTCCGGCGACGGCGATAAAGGCGTCGCCAAGTGCCCGTTTTCGTTTTACGAAACGTGGGTGAACAATCCCGAACTCGCGCAAAAACAAGTCGAAGATATGACGAGAAGTACCATCGGCGTGCACTGCTGCCCGGTGTACAATCTTCCCACGCAAGATAGAGAGACGCACACGCACTCCATGGAGGAAGATCTGGCGTGAAGAAGACATCTTTAGTGGCGTGTGTTACGATGAATTTTATATAAAAAGTGTATTAATCCAAAATCTTCTTCCATTTTTTCGTTTGCGTGTCCCCTCACAAAAACCAAAACAACAATGCCGGTCGTCGCTCGCAAAGTTTCCGATGGGAAGAAGCGCGCGATAATCGTCAAAGAAGTGTTAAAAGAAGGAGAAGAAGAAGAGAAGGAGAACGAGTTTGAGGCGACAAATATTCTTCCTTCTTCTTCCTGCTTTTTTGACGCTTTGCCGGACCATCTCAAAGAGGAAATCTTACTTCGCGTTCCCGGGAAAAGCAACAACGTTGGAAATATCCAACGCGTGTCCAAATCCTTCCACGACGTCGTCAACTCTTCGGAACGATTGTGGAAAACGATGTGCGAAAAAGAAGTCGGAGAAGAAGGCGCGATCGTCTTTCGAGAATTCGGAAGAAGAGAAGAGAGGTGAGACGTTTTGATTTGATGAGAGAAAGTTTTGTACCTTTTTTATTCGCGTTCGTGTTCGTTAGTAGAAAAAGCGCGCTTTTTGTATTTACGTTTTGCTTTTTACACGCGCGCGTGTGTCTGCGCAGGATGCTGACAAAATTCATTCATTATTATTATTATTACTATTGTTAGGAACATATCTACCCGCGAGAGCACGGAAACAGAGCTCGTCTGGAAGAAGAAGTATCGAATGTGGTGTAAAGGAGAAGACGGCATCATGCGCTGGGGCGGAAGAAGCGAGTCGAGCGAGACGACGGTGTCGGATGAACCGAACTGGTTTCCGCACGAAAACGACGGGTCGACGGAAGAAGGAGGAAGAGGAGGAGAGAACGACGAAGACGATGACTACGATAGATTTTCTCCGAGGTATTTACACCGCGCGACGCAATGTGGGAAGGATTTGACGAAAGTAATCCTGTTCGGTGGACAAAGTACTTCTGGATTCCATAACGACGTCTTCTTCTTAGATATGAACGAGAGGAAGAATCCGACGCACGCCTTTGAAAAGTTGCACGTGTCTGGGGAGCCACCGCTTCCTAGATGCAGTGGGTCGATACAAACGTTGAGAGTGTTTGGTAACAAACCTGGATTAGGACGCGAAGTTATCGCGTTATTTGGAGGGTCGCAAGGCTACATAAGTGGATTCCAGGACGATCTTTTGGTCCTAGCTCCATCCGATAAAAAATCAAACGAGGATATATCCATGGCTTTAGAAAGAAAGAGCTCGTTGACGTGGTACGAACCGACAATCATCGAGAAGAATCCGGTGCACGGAAGACCAGCGCCACGATGGGGACACGCCACGTTCGCTCGGAATGGAAAATTGCTCGTTTTTGGCGGGTCAAACACGAACGCGTGTTTCAACGATTTCTGGGAGTGCACGTTGGAGAGCACGGACGACGCGTGTCCGTTCGCAATCACGGCGACGTGGAAGTTACTTTGTCCAGAAAACCGTCGAGCTTACGAATCGATACCATGTCCAAGGGCTGGGGCGACTTTGTGCGTCGTCAATGACGTCGCGTACTTATTCGGCGGGTGTCGCGTTTCGACTACGTTTAACGACTTGTGGAAATTCGACTTGAGCGAGACTGGCGATATCCTCTGGCAGCAAGTCACAACGACTGGCTTAGCACCGACACCTCGCGTCGGCCATTCTATGTTGACAATCGGAAACCGACTCATCATTCAAGGCGGCCGAGGGATGCAAGCAAACTCAACAGTTCCTGGTAAGATGAGCACGAGAGGCTTAGCCGCTTTGCAAGGTCTCGTTTTCTACGAATCCGGGTTCTCCGTGCTCGACCTTTCGAAGATGAACTGGTTGCCGAGGCAATACCCGAAAGCCGCGGAGGAGGAGGAAGAAGAAGAGGAGGAGGAAAAGAAGGAATCTCTCACTACGAATACCGAACAAAATAGGGACGACGTCAACGTCCGAGAACACCGAACTGGACACGTGATGATGCTTGCGCCGCAAGGTATCATTCTCGTCGGTGGATTGGGCTACAATGCCCGATTTCAGTCCGACGTCCAAACAGTCAAACTTTTTTAAATCGATCGAAGAGATCGAAGGACGTGTAGATTAATATACTTTTGTAGGAAATCGACTGAGAAAAATGTCGAGCAGGCCTTTAAAAGCAAATAGAATCGCAAGAGAAAGAGATTTAAAAGACAGCCGCAAATAGGATCTATGTAACAAATTTCTAATCACACCACCGCTACTACTACTACTACTTCTATTACTACTGGTACTAAAACTACGCATCGCTAAAACCGGCTGGTCTTTGTAAATTTTTGCTCACCATGCACAACGCTTTGTATCTTAAGCCCATGCCCGGTGTTTCGCCTTCCTCAACTTTATCGTCGCCGACTAATCTCTGACAGCCATCCGCTAAAACTTCCAACTGTTCTTCAGAGCACGTCTCCGCTAATTTTTGAAGTCTCTGTACGATACCAAGTTCTAAGAGAAGCTTCTGTTGCGTCGTTGGACCGAAACATTTCACCTCGCTCGTGTTTTCCTCGTTTCGCTCTTCCACGACGCCTCGTAGCGCGCCAAAATCGACATGTGCCGATAAATCGCACTCGCCTGGACTTTCCAACAGATTTTCTACGAATTTATGATCTTTAATTGCTTCTAAAGTATCTGCCAAAGGTCCTTCGTCGCCGTAATCGATGGCGATAGCCGCGCCGCCTCTCCCGCCGTTCTTCCCCTCGTCGTTGATTCTGTCCATCATTTTTTCCCAATGGACGATACTTTTCGGCGAAACTTCTAATGATACAATAGTTTCGTTGTTCATATCGCTACCACTGCTACTGTTGACATCGGATGATGATGATGATGATGATGACGATGATGATGACGATGTCTTTCTCAAACGTCTCTTGACGAGTTGAGAAGAGCTCAACGTCGCGCCCGGTGAAAGAACAAACTCTAAGCTGTTGTTCTCCTCGTTCATCGCGACAAGTTTCTCCACCCATCCACGTTCGGTGCGTCGAAACTGGTGCACGGGTAAAGCGTCGAAGAACTCATGCGCGATGATACACGTTGGACCAGAAGGAACGTCGTCTAATGAGTTGTGCCAATACACCTTCGTGCCGTGCGCGGTTATTCCAGAAACGTTCCCTTTCGTCGATAACTTTTCATCTTCTTCCTCGCTATCATCATCATCATCATCATCATCATCAGTGTTTTTGGCGGCAAACGGATTCGGTTTTATCTCTGCCAATAACGGGTTATTCAAGCTTTCAAACGTCTCCAAACTTCCTTGACATTTCAGCGTCTCGAACTGTTTCTTCCTCAACGCCGGCGAGATTTCAATCAAGTGCACTCGTAAAGCCTCGCTAAACTTTTTAAAGTTACTCGTTCCTCTCAATAAATCCATCATCAACGTCCCTCTCCCGGGACCAAACTCAATCAAGTGTAACTCTTCTGGTTTCCCCAACTGTTCCCAAATCGTCGCGCACCAGACGCCCAACAATTCGCCGAATATCTGCGATATCTCCGGCGACGTCGTAAAGTCGCCGCTCTTCCCGAATACTTTATCTTTCGAAGACGTTTTCGTGTAATACCCGTACGTTGGGTTCGTCAGCGCTTCGGACATGAACTCGTGGACGGTGATTGGACCTCCTCGGAATTTAATCAGCGATTCGATGTGCCCGAGTAAACCTTCATTTTTTTTCGTTTCTATATTCTTGTCGTTATTATTCAAACTCCCTTTCGCATTCTGTTGTTGAACGGTTTCGTACAATCCAGTTCGGTCGATGGCAATCTCAATCATCTCGCGGCGCATTTTGCCTTGCATTTCCCTCTGCCTTTCAAATTCTTCCTTCATTTCCGTCTTCTTTGTCGTCGTCTTCGTCGTCTTGGAATCATCATCGCTTTTTTCAGAAGAAGAAGAAGAAGAAGAAGAAGCGCTCGAAGAGGAAACCATTCTGTCGATGTTATTCTTCAACATCATCATCATCATCGTCGTCGTCCTCATTCGCATCGAAGACAAAGAAGACAAAGAAGAAGACGAAGACAAAGAAGAAGAGA
>JACLAA010005307.1_pt1 | contig 17222 bp, 10 predicted proteins | sample 8027891 | NCBI WGS metagenome assembly JACLAA01 (sample SAMN15724900, study PRJNA655200) | protist metagenome | isolation source: fluorescence activated cell sorting (FACS) single amplified genomes of... | place: Spain: Blaines Bay Microbial Observatory, Mediterranean Sea | collected 2016-01-19 | reverse complement strand
TCTAGGCCACAAAGTGTTGGTGGGTCGAAGAACAGATCGCGTGAAACGGAGCCATCGTCGAGCAACCCGTCGCCCAGAGACCGATCTCACGGCTGACAGGGCAGCTTGGACGCCTCTGCAACGCGCGGGTTTCGCGGCCTCATCGGTCTGCGGCATTTTTTTCGCTTCGCTACCGTGCGCGAGGCATTGCTATATCGACAGCGCATACGTGCCTATCACGACGACGCGCGAGCGCCAGCCAGAGAGCGCCAGAGACGCCGCGCCACCAGCACCCTAAAGAGAGCTCTTCAGGGAGAAGCTAAATTCAGTCCATCGCGCGGCGAAAACCACCCACCTCGCCAACGTCGAAAGAAGAATGCTGCGCGCCGCAGTCCTCGCGGCCGCCCTCGCTACAGTAAACGCGGTCACGCCCTACCCCAAGGGCGCCTACAAAGGCCAGGACAAGTTCCTCGGCCAGAAGATCGGCGCCGAATTAACAGTGAAAAACTCGACGCATCTCGACATCCAGCTTTTTGGTGCTCTCGGCATTTCGTGCCAGGACGAGCCCTACACTTTTGCTGATGACGAGATCAAGCTCACCGCGACGTCGCCCGACGATTGTCTGATAAAGAAGCTCAAAAAGGACAACGCCGAGGTGACGTCCGCGCCCTTCGACGCAGCCAAGAACGCCGTCACGCTCAACGTCGCCGTGCAGCTGCCCGGTGCGTCGAACGGGGGGCAGAAGATCCCCTTCTCTTTGGAACTGGACAGCGAGTCGACGAAGGTGAAAGCCATGTAAGTGTATGTTATCTCCTAGCGCGCATGACCAGGCATTTCGCGCCCGGTCGGAGTTTTGTTGCTTCCAGTTTTTGCGAGGGGTCCTTCGTGAGGTCGCCCTTGTACACCAGGCGGCACGTCGCGAGGCCGCAGGCTTTCGCTGCCTCATCTCTCAATTCGCCGACCGTCGTCACTCCGGCGATGCGGTGCTCCTTGCCCTCCTGCGCGCGAAGCGACCGGTGAGGCGTCGCGTCGATGGCGTGGAGGCGGACGGCCACGCCATCGAGCAGACTGCAGCGTCGACCTCGTAAGCTCCGAGGTGAGCTCAGCGCCGTGGACGATGCGCGGCAGTAGAGAAGGCGCCGGGACGCCGGAGCCTCACAAAGCTGACGACGTAGGCGTCGGCGGGCGGCGCGGGCGGCGCCGGTGTATCGTCGATGGCGGCGGGCGGCGCGGCCGGTGGCGCAGCCGGCGCGGCAATCACAGGGTCGGACGCAGGCGCGGGCGCGTCGACGAAGCGGACGACGGCGAAGTTCTCCAGCCACCCGCGCGCGCGCAGCGCGCCGAGCGTGTCGTTCGCCGACGCCGTCGCTCCGTCACTCCGCGCGAGGGCCCCGGCCGCGCCGAGCGCGTCGCGCGCGCGCCCCCACGTGTCCTGCGCCGAGAAGAAGCAGTAGCGCGCCGCGCGGCCGGGCCGCTCGAGGACCAAGTAGACGCGGTCCTCCTCGCGCAGCGTCGACCTCCCAGACGCGTGGCGCTTGGCCATCATCTGCCATACTAAATTTGCTGTCTTCGCGTCGCGCTTCGTGGAAGCCTTGGCGCGCTGCGCGTCGATTCTCGCAGCGGCGGCGTCGCGCTTGGCGTCCTCGGCGGCGTCGGCCTGGCTCGTTCGTATTTTACCGGCGACGCCGGCGCCGGTCAACGCGTCGGCGGCGTCATGTCTTGATGCCACGGCGGCGAAGAGGGCCGACGGCGGCGCCGTCGTGGCGGATGATGTTGGCCTCGCTGCTGGGGCGGTGTCCCCGAGCTCGAGGACGCCCGACGGGAACCAGCCGAGCGCCTGGAGCGTCGCGCCGGCCTGGTCCGGCCGGAGCGGCACCGCGGCGCCGCAGGTCGAGCCGTCTCTGGGGAGGGGTCCGCGCCACGCGTCGTCGACGAGGGCCGGCGCATCGACGGTCGCTGGTAGTTGCTGCAAACACTCGCGCAGCGTCGTCGACGGGTCCAATTCCATCAATGCGACGCGTTTGCCGCCCTGGCGCACCGATATGGAGCAGCGCGTCGCCGGCGCGGAGGCGGTGTCGTCTTGCATCTTCTCTCCGCAAGGCAGCGATGAACGCTTGACTGCTGGGATAAATTATAGACCTTCTTCAATACAACCAAGCAGTTCTACGGCTAAAACGCTGCACGAGCAGAGGGCAGCTAGCGTCCTGTAAGACACTAGCAAGTCTGCCCGAAGCAAATCATAGCAATAAACGGAGCTACCCGACGCCGACGGGCTGCCCAACTTGCTGGATGATCCTCACAAAATGCGCCGTCTGCGCCACCGAGCTTGGCTTATCACTGGGCAAGAAATGCGGCCGCTGCAGCACGCGCTACTGTGGGCCTGAATGCCAGGTGCAGCATTGGAAAGAAGGCGGGCACGACCAGCTCTGCAAACTTATAAAAAAAGCTGGCGGCGCCGAGCAATACAACGCAAATAACAAGTACACGGAGGCCGTAGCGGTTGCAGCGGAGGCGTGCGCGGAGGACACGAAGGGCCAGACGTGCTACATCTGCACGCAGGCCTTGCATTGGAAAACGAAGGAGGGTCTCGTGCGCGGGTGTTCGTGTCGTGGGACGGCGGGGGTTGTGCACGTGTCGTGTTTGGTGGAGCAGGCGAAGATTTTGTGTGACGAGGCCGTGGAGAATAATTTGGACAACAAGGCGTTCAATGAGAGGTGGCGACGGTGGGATACGTGTAGCCTGTGCGAGCAAGAGTACCACGGCGTCGTATCGTGCGCGCTCGGGTGGGCGTGCTGGAAAACGTACTTGGGTCGGCCGGAGACGGACAGGCGGATCATGGCGATGAGCATGCTTGGGAAGGGTTTACACGAGGCACGACACTACGAGGACGCGTTGCCCGTGTACGAAGCCGAGTTGTGTATGAAGCGGCGCGTTGGCGCACCCTTAGGAAACATTCTCATAGTGATGGGCAATATTGCGACCACGTATCGAAACGTCGGACGGAATGAAGAGGCCCTCCCTTTGATGCGAGACACATACTTTGGATTCTTGAGGCTCAATGGCGAACAACATTATGACACGATCCGAGAAGCCAGCAACTACGCGAATTCCCTTGTGGGTCTGAATCGCTTCGAAGAAGCCAAGACACTGTTGCGCAAGATGATACCCGTGGTTCGACGTGTTCTTGGCGAGAATCATGATCTCATGCTCACAATGAGATGGAATTACGCGGAGGCGCTCTACAAGGACGACGGCGCCATGCTCGACGATCTGCGCGAGGCCGTGACGACCCTCGAAGAGACGACGCGGACGGCGCGGCGCGTGATGGGTCGCGCGCACCCGCTCGCAATGAATATTGAATTATCCCTGCGAGAGTCACGAGAAGCGCTGAGTGCCCGCGAAGTGAGCTCCCTCCGCGAGGCCATGGCCGCGATGACGCCTCAGGATGCGCAAGACGACCCATCTAGCTAAGAGTAGAAAAACAGTACTCTAACTCACAGTGGGCAGCGCCTCCCCCGGCTTCCGCTTCCCCGGCAGCAGGGAAAACGTCCGCCCGCAGCGCCACAGCTTCGCGCCCGGGTCCGCGATGGGCTTGCTATGGTCAATCTTGTCCTTGGAATCGGCCAGTCTGTCGCGCCACGCGACGGCCGCGTCGTACCTTAACGTACTAGCTTTTGTGTCCGGATAGGCCCCGCGAGGCCGTCTCGGATCCGGAGCCCCGGCCGGATAGAAGTAGCCCGACCCGTCGAAGCGCCTAGGACCGGGTGGCGGCAGGTCGTTGGCCTTCAGCGACTTCGATAATATTCGAGACGCGACCGCGTAGCCCGCGACCCGCATGAAGTGCTGCTCGACCAAGCGACGTTTGGCCTTCTCGTCCGTAGCGTCTAGGAGAGGTAGTTTGGATAATGCTTCACGATAAGCTCGGGCGTTCTTCATCCTCGTGCCTTTGAGACCTCCCGTATGTAGAAACGTCTCCGGTAACACTAGAGGCGTCAGATGCTTGTGTTGGAGCGGAGGTAGGTCCCTCAATTGTTCTAGTCCAAAAGGTGGTACTTCCTCAACTTCCTGGCGCCAGGGCTCATCTATCAATAATTCGTCATGTGAAGCCGGCCCTTCGACAGTTATTGAAACCTTGAGCTCGCCCCTATCGTGAGTCCACTCGTCTGACGAGAGGGACCCGCCGTTGATCTGGAGCCACTTTGTTATTGAACGTGGTTTCGAGCCTTTGAGCCACAGCCTACAAAAACCTAAACAGCGAAGGGGCTTCTTCGAGACGTAGCGCCGCTCCTGGATCGAGCCTTGCGCTGATAAAGAGAACCGCAGTATTGACGATGATGACACAACCATGCGCTCCTCGGACACAAAAGCGATATCGGCAAATTTGGCCCCAACAGCATGTGAACTTGCAAACTCTGCATGAGCCGTCTCCGTGGCGTACGACCCTTCGAAGAGGTCGTCCTGGTTATTCGCGTCGACACACGACACGTTTACGGAAGTTTCTAACTGAACAAACCGAGGCGCCGGCACGCCTCTACAAGCCTCGACTTTCACCAGCACGGAGACAGCGTCAACAACCTCATGATCCGCATCGTCAGACGACGACACGTGACCTTCCGATATGTAACCTTGTAGATGCGACGACTCGGAACTACTCGCCACCGTACTGTCCTCATCAGATTCGCCGTACTGCTGTGCATTCTCGAGGAACTTGGCCAGCCCAAAGCCACCCCTCTTGGGCTTCTTCTCCTCCCTTGCAAGTCTTTGGGACCCTTCGTAGGTCCGCGCGTCGCGCAGATGGCGCCACCGCAGAAACACTTCGACACTAAAGTCCTCCGAGACTTGTACGACAGTAGCATCATTCCTCATGTAGCATTCATGAATGGGCACGTCGTAGGACGCTAATAACGTACACCAGTCCGGCTTTGACGAAGCGTCGGCAGCGGCATATAACTCGACTCGTACGTCAGGCCCATCCCAAATACCGGGGCCTTCGACGCCATCGACATAAAAATGACACCGTTCCTGGATATATACAGAATCGTGATTTGTCACTCGTCTAGGTGTTGTTTGGAACTTTTGGGATCGTAGTTTGACTCTACACCAAATAGCTGTGCCTGGCCTTAAATTAGTCAACCCGTGAATGCATCTGACAATAACAACCAACTGTTCCGGTTTGATGCCCGTAGGTTTTCCTGGTCTATATACTCGCTCTTCCGTGACCCCTTCCGCGACTTCGATAACATCCGTAGCTGGACTCCACAGCTTGAGCGACGTGTGCCATCGAGCGTACAACTCTACCAATCCTCTACTACCATTAATCTGGCCGAACTCATCTCGTAGAGGCAGCCAGACCCGATACTCTTCATCCTTATCGCGCGCGATGTCACAGGTCTTGAGCGTACACGAACCGACCCAGCTGTTGGCCCTCAACCCGTCGTAGTCCCACACGTCGCAGCGGACCTCCGTCTCCTCGGGCGCTAAAAACTTGTAGACCTCCTGATATAACGGATGGACGGTACCTTCTTCCACTTGCGTCGCGCGCTCTTGTTCGCCGCATCGCAACACGCAAAACGGGTCCGCCGCTCGTACGGCATCTTTACTTTTATGCTGCCGCACGGGCAGGTTCCAGGCTCGCACGAGACAAATACAGATCTGGTTGCAGGGCCCCTCCTCCGCGGGGTCGTCTTCCACTTGATTTGGTATGGATACCACATATCTACCTCGGTAAAAGTGCCACGCTACAATATCTACTTGACCCCTCCTCTTATCTTTCCTCCCATACTCATCCGTGAGCGTGAGCCACTTCCTGACTGGTTTACGCTCTCGCAATTCTTTCAAAGCTAACCGAGCCCGACCCATGAACAGCGGCTCCTCACTAGACGAATCAAAAACTTCTATAAGTAAGTCGTGGTCGCCTTGCCTCCCTTCAAAACTAAAACGTTTTTGATAGACGGGAGCTACCGTACGTCGAGCTGTTTTCGTTCGTTTACTTTCAAAGGTCGTAGACACGCGCACATATGGATTGGACGTGTCTCTTGACGCCAACGTCCTCGACGTTCTGATCAATTGTCTGCAACGAACAATGTGCACCGTGACCTCGTTCGGTTGTTGGACTTCCGAACCCTCATCCTCATACACGTTCTCGAGGTCCACAGGTAATATTAACGAGGGGTCGTGGACCCACCTTATGACCAGTTCGACCTTCCCTGCTGATTGTGCATCTTGGTCGCCTTCTCTAGATAACCAATGCCACGCTCTATGAGGTTTTCGGTCTCGGAACTTGAAACACGGTACTCGACAGGAGGCTATGCTACTCACTTCGCCATCCGCATCCGTGTCGAAGATGTCCACTTCTAGGAAATGTTGCGTATCTCTATCCAACTTAAGGTCTTCGATGTCGTTGAACTTGAAGCTTTGGTTCCAGTGCGGGTTCAGTTGGTTCTCGACGGTCCTCGACCTCTTTTTTTCTCCGTCCAGAGTTAGCATACAGGTAGGGTCGGTAGTACCAGGCGTCTCCAGGTACTTCTCGAGTCTCTTGAGCTTCTTGGCGCGCACTAGAACGACGACTAAGCAGTTCGGCCTGCCCGGCTTGTCGTAGCTATCGCTCTCCTCGGGAAATCTTTTCGGCGTGAAGTGCGGGTTGTGGCGCCAGTGTAGTAATAATTCTATTTCTCCGCGCTCGTCGTCGCGATAGTCCTCCTCGTTTTTGAGTACTAAAAACTTTCGAAGGGCCTGCCTCTTCCGGAGTTGGTCCATTTCCACCCCAACCCGTCCTAAGAAGTCGTGGCCCGTATACGCGCAGGCGTCCCTGATCTCAATATCTAGGACGTCCGTCGCGTCGTCGGCGTCCCAGGTGTAGCGCTCGACCCATCGTGGGTTCAAGGTTTTCTTGCGAGTGGTCGATCGCGTCTCCTTCCCGGCACAACTCAAAACAACGAAAGGGTCGGCCTGCTTCGACTGGTCGTGCTTTCGCGATTGCGGTTTCAGGTTTCGAGCGCGTATGAGGACCACAAACAACTCATTTGGTTGTTTGGACATGTGCGGGTCTCTAGCACCTTCTTCTGATAACTCTACTTCTAAGTCAGGATTATGACACCACCTCAAGCACAACTCGATCCTTCCTAAAGTAGGATCCGCTCGTCCTTTCTTATCCTCGAGCGTGAGCCACCTTCGTAGCGCTCGTCGATGCGAGAGAGCTTTCACTGGTACACTACATTTAGCCATCATCTCCGGTTTCTTGTTACTGGTATGTTCGACGTAGATCCGAGCGATCAACCCCCCATCATACACATCATCAAACCGAAACGTTTCCATGTAGTTCGGATTGAAGGTCGTCGACACTTGTCTAGCTTCACCCTCGGTGTACTTTCCTGTGGACAAGTGGGGCAGATTACCGATCTCCATCCTCACCCTCGGGTTCGCCGGCCTTACCTCAACAGGATCTTCGTCCTCATTCATCCGCGACTTGCGCACGCGACCTCTCCCTACAGGACCGCGTTTCTCGAGGTCTTGCCTCCGCAGACCGCGACACCTTAGTACCGTAACAACTAGGCTATTCAGAGGCAACCGTCTATCCGCAGAGGGCTGCGTCTCCAAGGACAAAGGTGCGATCTTCACGTCCGGGCTATGGTGCCAATGTAAACATAGGTCCAGGTCTCCGAGGCCGTCGAGCTTGAACCACTTGCGAATGGGCTTCCTCCCGGCCAGCGTCTTGACTTCTAGAGTTGTGTTTCCTAGTATTTCATCATTCTCAAGTACTTCGAATTTGATAACCTCTTCAAATTCCTCGCATTCGATTCGAAACGTCTCGAGCCACAAAGGCGATATGCCCCTTTTTTCAGATGATACGGAAGACGCCCAGCTCCCCGACGTGATTCTAACACGTGATAAGGGCCCTTGGTCCGGGGGCGTGCCCCGCTTCCCTAAGTGCCTTGCTCGCACTAATACAATCACGAGTTCATTGGCGTCCTGCTGTTTATAGTTATCGATAGCCTGCTCTTCGGGCACATCTATGATAGCCAAGTCGACGTTGTGCCTGTACGCGACATAGAGCTCGAGGATGCCTCGCTTACTGTCATCTTTGCCTTTCTTATCACATAGAGAGTACCATAAACGCTTGCCTCGATTCTGTAAGTCTAGGAAGGGTTGCAATTCCACGGCTGTTCTACCCATGAATTCCAGGGTCTGGTAGGGACCTGCGCGGGACGGACGCGGTCGCGACACTACCGTGACTCTCTCGCGAGGCGCTCATGCGGCCGCATCGACGGCGTCGAGGCAGCGTGCCATCGCGTCGACGCCGTCGCGGCGACCACGTCAAGTTCAAGTTCATTTTATGCACTGGGTCCGCACCCGGGTCGTCCACATCATTTATAGTACACTCAATGATAGAAGTAGCATCCAACGCCGGGAGGTAGAAGGCCTGGCCCCACAACGGCCACAGCGTTCTCTGGATGACCCGTGTGTGCTTCTGCTTCTCACTACCACGTAAATTCAGTGAGACCATCGCGTCGGCCGCGTCTTTGTTTTTGTCCACGCTCAACAGCTTCTTCGCCCGAATGACACAAATTGTGGCCTCGTTCGCGATTCTATCAGGATAAAAGTCCTCCTCTAGAGATCGAGAAACTTTGTAGAAATGTTTTGGCTCGTGGCGCCACGCAAACCACACGTCAATAGACCCGAGATGCTGTACGGGTGGAGTCCAGTCGGCGTACTCGAACGGCGAGGCTTCGTGCGCAATCGGAGCGTTCGGGTCCGGCGGTGGGGGCCTTGCTTCCACTAATTCTGAGACCCACCTCGTAAATATTTTAGCGGTGAAGACCCCAAGCGCTTCTCCACTTTCAGCTATCGTCAGACGGTGCTCTCTTGAATGTTCTCGAACCTGGTCCTGCTCCTCGGCCGAGCATTGAGCTGTGAGGGTCTCGTCGTCGTCAAATAATGCTTGCGCCGCATCTCGTTCTGAGAGAGCTGCGTCGTTCAGGGCCTCGGCCTCGTTGATGGCCTCGATCTTCCGGACCTCCTCTTCCGCCGTAATTTCTGGAAGGGCCTCCGCCTTGTCCAGTGCTTTAAGACTTTCTCTTACTTTCCGTTTGGCCCGTTCCAATCGTTCAGAAGGATCTTCCGTGACATCGTCATCGGAAGAGTCATCAGACGAGTAGTAGCAGTCTCCTCTTTTCGCTAAGGCGAGAGCCTCCCGGTCCTCATTCCCTCGTGTCCGCGTATCAATAGATAAACAACGGGCAATCTCCTGCTTTGACAACGTACCATTGATAGGCAACCACCTCCTAACGGGACACTTGTTCCGCAACAAAACTAAAGGTACTTCGATGGTACCTATAAGTTTGTCCCGCGTCCCCTTGGGCTTCTTGTCGTACAACGACAGCACGACATGCTCCTCATCACCCTCCACAGGTCCTAATACAAGAGTATCTTTCCAGACCGGCTTGTTCGTCTTTGACCGCGATAGCGTTTCTGCAACATGAGCTTCGCACTCCACCCTTAAGTAGGGATCGCATTCCCTTGCTAGGCCTTTGGCCCGCGCCACAAAGACCTGCAGTTCCGTGGGAGGTACTAGTGACTCGTCCACCGCGGCTAGCGTGTCGTCCTCCAGATCGCGAGGTATTTCTATTTTTAGGGTGGTGTTGTGCCGCCACACTATATGTAACTCTATGCGACCTCGGTCTCGATCTAACATACCATTCGCGTCAGTAAGTGTCCGCCACCGTCTTCTGCCTTTCCGGTCCTCATACTTCGCCAAATCTACACAACATTTCCCCAAAAAAACGTCCTTCCCCAAATTATGGTCCCAGACCTCTACTGCCAAAGATGCTCTACTATACCCATCTACCGGTAGCTTCAAAACTTCGAGCCACTCCGGCCGGCACGTCTTCGACTTATGACTGGTTTTCATTCTCAAACCATCGACGCTACAGACGACGTAGGGGTCGCTCGTCTTGGGACCTCCTCCCATATGCGAGTCGACGCCGATGAGACGCGTCGCTCGTATAGGACACACGATCAGTTCGTTCAATGCTTGAGACTTGTACTTCTCCTGGCCCTGGACTAATTCGTGGACTTCATTGGGCAATTTGGCCACGTTATGAGGCGAGGTGCGCCAACATAAAAACACGTCTACGGTACCCGCCTCAGAACCTTTGGCGTCCTGTATTTGTAGCGAGCGCCTTACCAACTTCTTATCTCTTAAAGATGCAAGTGTTACTTCAACGCCGCCCATGAAGTCGTCGGAACCTGCGCGCGCGCGCGTGTGACGATGGCGTTCCAAGGACGCCGCCTCGCACCGATGTCGTCGTGGTCGTACATTTGGAGCGACAACGACGCCCGCTCGTCGAAGGCCGCGAAGGTGAAGACCTCCTCCCAGGTCGGTTCCAAATCCTTTGTTTTTGTCGTTGATTTGGCTAGATCGCCCTCACAAGCCATCCGGACGTAGGGGTCGGAGCTACCGGCACCGAAGAGCTTGCGGTCCATCACCTTTAATGAAGAAGCCTTCATTAGAATAACGGTGAGCTCGTTCGGTGGTAAGAACGGCGCCGGGTCCCTCACTCGCAACTCCGTGCCCGGGGGCACGCCTAATTCAGCTAACTCCTTCTCACGCAATTCCCGCTGCTCCTCCGTCTCCTTCGCCTCGACGGGCCCCGCGACCTCGACCTCGGGCAGGGCCTCGACAACCGTCGTCTGGGACTTGGACTTCGTCGGCGACTCGGGGTCGTCTTCGCGGTACCACTTCACGCGAATCCTGCCCTCGACGCGCTGCATCTCGCCCACCCTCTCGAGCTTGTACCACTGCTCCTGGGGGACGCCCGGCTTCAATAATGCTAGAGATAGGGTGCATTGGCCCAGATTCGTGACCACACCACTCGAGAAGATGCCGCCCGCGTCGCGATCCTTCACTTGGACCCTTACTTTATGGCCGACGACCAGAGGTGTTCTCGGGGCCTTCGGGTCCTTCGGCAATTTCAGCGTCAAAGTCTGGTCCCACTTCGGGTTTAGCGTTTTGTTTTTGGTGCGGGTCCGTTTCTTGCCATAAACAGGCTGATCGAACTCATCGAGGAGTTGCAGCTCGCAGAAGGGGTCACTCTTCCCATTCGCGTCGACGGCGAGTAAATCTTCTCCACAAATCAATGTCACTTGGAGGGCGTGGAGGTTGGGCTTCTTGGGCATGGCTGCGCTTTACTTGTGGGCGCGCATGGTCCTGGGCCGCGCCTCGTCTGCGTTGGTCGTCGTGGGCAGCTCTTTAGTGCTGCCCGGAGTAATGTGCTGCTGCGCGAGAGTCTGGGCTCGTCTGCTCGGCGCTGATTGCTAGTGTCTTACAGGCCGCTAGCCTCGGCGGGTACTTGGATCATTGTGGCTGGTCTCAATTGCTCTCGGTCTCTATTGCTCCCTCGACTATCAATATCTCAAAGATCGTAAAGTTTAGATTTGCGCCTAGACTCGCCGTCGAAAGTGCCCCACCAATGGCCAAAACTCCAAAGACTGAAAAGCGCGCGCGCCCGGCCGCGACCACGCGAACAGCGACCAAACCGACCAAGGTGGCCGTCAAGACCGAGGCCACACCCGTCAAGACCGAAACGCGCGCGAAGCCGGCCTCCGCGACGCGGACGAAGACCGAGACGAAGCCGCCGGCGGTCAAGGTCGAGGACCAGCAGGCCACGCGCGTCTCCCAGTTCGGCGGCCGCGACCTCTTCTCGCGGCTCCAGATCACGAAGGCGCTCGGCGGCAACCCCCGGGCGGCGCCCTTCGTCAAGGCCGCCAGCAAGTACCTCGCCGGCCAGCACTACATCGTCGAGAACCCCGCGTGGGCGCCCTTCGCCCCGGCGGCGGCCGGCGCCGCGGGCGCGCTCCGAAAACACGTCGTCGAGTGGTGGGAGCGGGGCGAGGAAGGCATCGCCGCCGGCCGCGCGCTCGACATGTTCTGCAAGCGCTCGGAGGCCCCGGCGCTCTACGAGTACGTGGGCAAGTATGCGCCCGTGCCGGCCGGCGAGATCGTCGAGCGCGAGAGCGCGGCGGCCTTCTCGCCCCAGCGCCGCAAGGCGCTCAACGACTGCCTCATCAACCTCAACTTCTCGCCCGAGCGCGCCAACGCGTTCATCGACGGCGAGGACACGTGGGAGCTCCGGCCCATCAAGTTCGTCGCCTACGACGAGGCCCTCTACAAGGCGCTCCAGCGCGCGGCTCGCTAGGTTAGTAATTATCACCTTTACGCCGCCGCCGTCGCCCGCTCCGCCTTCGACGCAAGCTTCACCGCGATCTTCACCGGCGGCTCCGGCGCCGCGTGTTCCCGGAAAGGCCACCGCGGCACCACCTCGACCTCTTCATCCACGACGTCGGAGAAGCCCAGCGACGCCTTCTCGATCGCACCTGTGTGGAAATCAACCAGTGAGTTAGGTTATCCTGAGAAATATTGCGGAGACCTCCGTGCACCTCCACGCCATCGAGCCGACGCGGTCACGGGAACAACGTCGCGTCGATGGCGTGGAATCGCCACGCCATCGCGCAGACGCAGCTACGGAGACAACCTCGCGACGATGGCGTGGGGCGCCCGAAATTTGATTGCCACACAGGATCGCACTCCACGCGACCATGACGCCGTTGTCCGTGCATAATCTGGGAGGCGGCACGACCAACCGCCAGCCCGCTTGTGAAGCCACGGAAGCCACACGCCGCCGCAACTCCGCATTCGCCGCGACGCCGCCGACCAATGCTAACGTTGGCGAAGCACCGGCTTCATTAATGACACGCTTGAACGCAACTTTGAGCCGGTCCTCGACGTGCTCTATCGCAACATTTTGGAAGGACGCCGCCAGATCATACACGTCCTGGTCTGGTAGATCATCATCATCCCCCAAGCCTCGCTCTTCACGTTTTTCGGCGACCTTCCCCCGTAATGCGTTCTTCAGCCCAGCATACGAAAAATCACAATCCTTCCTCTTCTTCATCGGCACCGGGAGGTCGATCGCCGTCGCGTTGCCTCGCAGAGCGGCCTGCTCCAGCGCCGGCCCGCCGCCCGTCTCTGATGATAGATGCAGCATCCTTGCGGCCTTGTCGTAGGCCTCGCCTAGAGCGTCGTCTAGGGTGCCTCCTAAGACAGAACAGTCTCCGACGCCCTGGACCCACAAGAGCTGGCAGTGGCCGCCACTCACCAATAAGGCGAGGTAGGGGAACGCCAGCGAGTCGTCGAGCCGCGCCACCAAGCAGTGCGCCTCGAGGTGGTGACAGTGGAGGAAGGGCTTCTCGTAGTTTGATGCTAAATGAGCCGCCTTGCGCGCGCCCACCCTCAAACAGATCTCTAGGCCCGGCCCGACGGTCGCCGCCACGGCGCCGACGTCCTCCATTGTTAGGTGTGCTTGCTTGAGTGCTTCATCCACGACGGCGTCAATGGCCTGCTCGTGGGCCTCCTTGGCCAGGCCCGGCACGATCCCACCGTACTTCGCGTGGACCTCGTGCTGCGACGCGACGGCTTCGCCTAGGATCGTGCCGTCGGACCTTACCACGGCGGCGGCCGTGTCGTCGCACGACGTTTCGATGCCTAGGACGGCGTAGGGCTTCGTCGTGTCCGGCAGGCCACTTAAAGCTATTGGCGCACTGTCGTAGGACGGCGCGCCGAGGCCTTCGCCCCGAAAGACGGCCTTCGCTTTACCGGTGGCATAGCGCGGCTTGTTTACTTTGGATTTGGCTGCTCGGATGATGCTGCGGCGCGTGGGCTGCGTAACGCGAGGGCAGAGCGCCCGTGCCGCCGCCAGGAAGAGCATGGTTGCGCGGCGCATGTGGCCGGATACAGCCGGTAGGCAGGCGCTATATGTGCTGCCGGGAGAGCGGCGACGCGTTCAGTGCCAATCGGACTGATGAAAGACGACCTATTATTCGCACCTACAGTGCTTCCCTCGCGCCGCACAGAGAGCTGCGACTGGTTGATGCTCAGCGCCCTGCTAGTGTCTTACAGCACGCTAGGTCGTTGCGAGAGTTGAGCTCGCACACACCCGCGCCCGCTTGCCAGTATATGATCGCTTGTAGTTCTGCGAACGCTTTGCCGGAATCCTGGCAGCTGCAACGGCTGGCAGCCGCAAGTGCACGCCGTCGCTGCATCAAGCTGCACTGCACTGCAAGCCGCGTCCGCAACCACGCTGCTCTCGCGCCCGCATGACGATCAACATATATTAGATGACGATCTGAAGAACATCCATTCACATAACCATGTAGCCAAATCGAGGCATTTGTCCGACGGGTTCGCGCCGGTCGAGCGTTTGCACGCGCACCCATCGCGAGCGCCGCCGCGAGGCTATTACATCGCGCAGGTACGGAGGAACGGCTCCGTGCGCCCCGAACGACTCGGGCCTCGCACGAGCTCTGCAGGCATGCGCGGACTCCTCCTCGTCGCGTGCGCGGCGGCTTTCCAGGCGCCCGCGCCTCGGCAGCCCTCAGCACTCGTGCGACGAGCGACATGTACCCCCGCGGAGGCCAATAAAGTCGTAAACCTCGCCAAGCAGGCTATCAGCCGCGACGCCGGCGTCAAAGACGCCCTCGGCGCCTTGCAACGCGTCGAGAACATCATCGGTTCGGGGTCGCCGGCGCCCGGCGCCGTCGCCGTGTCGTTCTCGGCGTCGTTTAGGCGTCAAGGCAACCCGTTCAAATTGGCGTTCGGCAAAGAAGCGGGGACGACGAAGGTGGCGAACCGTGGCTCGAACGTGTCCCAGATCAAGGCGCGCGCCGACGGCGGCAAGCTCGTCTCTTGTTCCATACAGATGGACGGTGGATGGGGTAGGACGATTAACGTCCGATGTTGAGAACAGTTCTCCGCGCGCGGCTAGCGTCCCGTAAGACACTAGCAAATTGGCCAGGCGCCGGCCGCAGGCGCCGGCCGCAGGCGTCGGGCAGCCCGCAGTGCTGCGGGGCAGCGTTTGCAGCAAGCGATGCGCCCGCGCCTCGCCCTCCTCGCTGCGTTACTGCTCGCATTAGTTGGATGGAAGTTTGTGTTTCTGCACCCGACGCTCGACAGCGGCGCCGCGCCGCGCGGCCGGCGGTATGGCGAGACGGGCGACGGGTTTGATGCTACCGGCGAAGATCTCGAGGAAGGGTGGAGGGAAGAATTCCAGAAGCGCCTGGAGGCGGACCGTGTCAAGTCGACGCCGCCGCCTCAGTCGAACGTTTGTGTCAAGGTGTCGCCGGACGACGGCTTCGGGCGCCTGGCCGTCTCCTTCAAGGGCGACGGCGCGGCCATGTCCGTGTGCGAGGCGAAAACACGTTGTAGACGCATGGGCAAGCGGTGTGCTGGCTTGGTCCGCGTCAATGACAAGACGACATTTTTGACCCGAGACGAGCTCTTTGACGCGGTACAAAGGAGCGGAACCTCCGCCACGCTCTTCGTAGCCTTGTACGGGCGGAATGGGGACGCGCTGCGCAATGCGCTGCGGCGCTACGACGCGTCCGGTAGACTGCAAATGAAAGCAGCAGCCTACGCCGTCGACGGCGGCGCGCCGGTCTTCCGGAACACCACGGTGCACGACACTACTGTATATGAGGTGGCCCAGGCGCGGAGCGAGTTCTGGCTGGACCTTCCGAACCAGAAACTCGTGACGGTCGACGGCGGGTTGTGTGCCGCTAAAGACGCGTGCGCGCGGCACAGGAAGTGTCGGGCGTTTGTGTATCGTGTGCGGGACGGCGCCGCCGTGTTGTATGCCGGTTCACATATCGCCCCGCCGTCGGCGCCCCAAACCGTGATGCGGAAAAACCAGCAGCGCAACAAGGCAAAAACTGTGAGGCGCATCTACCGCAAGGTAGGCCATGCTCCGAGCAAGCAGCGCGTCTGCGTCGCGTCGACCGGCGACGTCGCCACGACCCTGGACGACGAGGTCGTCGACGGTGCTGCGCGTCTCCTGGGCGACCGGCGGCCCACGGTCCTCGGAGAGAAGCCTCGCGTGGTGGTGACGCTGACGACGCTCCCGGGGCGCATCCACCAGATCCGTAAAGTGCTCGAGTCGCTCTTGCAACAAACGTTAGCCGCCGACGAGATTAGAGTGTATACCCCAACCCACTCGGCGCGGGAGCAGCGAGCCTACGCGACGCCGCCCTGGCTCGCGGCCATGGCGCCGCGCGTGCGCCTGGTGCGGATCGAGAAGGACTACGGGCCGGCGACGAAGATCATCCCGGCTGTTAGAGATGGTTTAGCCAATGGCGATGACGCTCTATTAGTTGTGGTCGACGACGACACGCTCTATCCGCCGCGCTTGCTCGAGACCTTCGCGAGCTGGAGCCGGCGCTTCCCGGATGCCGTGGTCAGTGCCACAGGATGGCCCGTCACTAGATCATTGAGGTACCCGCACTGGACAGAGAACTATTTGGTTTATGGGAATGAGTTAGTAGCGCCGCACCCCGTCAGCGTCGTAAGGGGCAACTGCGGCTTCGCCGTCAAGGCCAAGTTCTTCGACGAAAAGCTGTGGACGGAGATGGCGCGCGCGCCGGCCGGCGCGACCGTCATGGACGACGTCTGGATTTCCGGGCACCTCGCGCGGCGACGCGTGAAAAGGTACGTCGTGCCCTTCGACGCGGACCAGTACACGTCCGATCCGCGGCTCGAGAACGTTCAGACGCTCGACTCGAACCTCGGGAAGGGCGTATCGAATAGGGCCGCGGCGAACGAGGCCGGGCTGAACTATTTCAAGGGGGCCTGGGACGTGGTCTGGGACCCGCCGCTGCAGGAGCCGCGGGCGGGTAATTAGTTGTCTAGTTGCTAGGACTAGTGGGGGAGACACCGATTCATCGGCGGCGGGCGCGTGCCGCGTCTTTCATAACAGCATACTTCCTTGGACCTGAACTCGCAGGTGCGGGTTCAGTCGGGCCCGGACCCTGCGCGCTTCCAGGGGGGGCTAGACTCCGCTAGAGGGTTACTACTAGGTTAAAATCAGAATCGAGCAAATCCCGCGCGCCAAGAGCAGATGGCTGCCCCGACGCTGCGAGTTGGACATTGCTCCTCTCTCTCCCTGCTGGCGACCTAGTGGGGGCTGCCTCGCGCACGCGTAGCGCAGCAGCCGGTGGCCAGCAGGTGCCGCTATGGTCTACTCATCCGACTCGTCGTCGGACGACGAGTTGCCGCCGGTACATAATGCGGACGCCGCCGCGCTGCGAAAACTGCGCGACGCGAGCGGTGCGCTCAAGTGGTACTTTGGGGATGGCGAGGAAACGCGCAAGTGGAAAAACGACTTTGGAGATAAAGCCGTCACGGTGAAGGACGGCCG
>JACLAA010002887.1_pt1 | contig 17222 bp, 5 predicted proteins | sample 8027891 | NCBI WGS metagenome assembly JACLAA01 (sample SAMN15724900, study PRJNA655200) | protist metagenome | isolation source: fluorescence activated cell sorting (FACS) single amplified genomes of... | place: Spain: Blaines Bay Microbial Observatory, Mediterranean Sea | collected 2016-01-19 | reverse complement strand
AAAACGTAAAAAGTTGGAGGCGCTGGAAGATACGCTAAATGAATTGGAGCGCGCGCGCGACGAGAATGAGGACAAACTGAGAGAGAGTAAAGCTGCGTTGGGCGACGCCGACTATGGAGATGATGGCGCGCGGTGGGCGTTACGAGATAAGTGCGTCTCCAAAACCCTGCAGGGCTACGTGTACGAGGTCTGCTTCTACAAAAATGCCCGGCAAGGATCTACGAGACTGGGCGACTACCGGTCGACGGAGGGCGCGACGCTGACGTATGACGGCGGCGAGTACTGCTGGAACGGGCCAGCGCGGTCGCTCCTCGTGAACTTGGAATGTGGCGCCTCGAATGAACTCGTGAGCGTCGACGAGCCGCGGACCTGCGTGTATGAGGCTATCGTCCGGACTCCAGCGGTTTGCGGCTCCACACAAGAGGTCGGCGACGAGTGCGCGGCGCCCCCTGAGAGCAGTGGAGGGTTCCTGCGGTTTCTGGGATTAGGTTAAGTATATGATGTAGTACGGCGTCAAAACGCCCGGAGGAGCCAGAGGAGCCAGTCGTCGCGGCGGGGGTACGAAGTGGGTACTCAAGTACGCAACATTGAAGGAGCAGTAAGCCATGTTTAGGCGGAGCGCGGGGGCCACCGTTTTGAGTGATTGATTGACACAGCGCCGAACAATCGAAAATGATTGTCTTGCGGCGAGTCAATAGGGGTAGCGAGGGGAGCCTGGGCGAGGGGAACACCAAAAAAGCAAAATGCTTGCTAGTGTCTTACAGGCCGCTAGCCACAACGCGGGAGGGGACGGGAATCGTGACTAAAAAAACTTAGACCAACCCGGAAATGTCCCCCTGCGCCGCCTTCATGAGCTTCATCGTATCTGCTGCTATCGTAGGATCGTCGGCCGCGCAGGCCTGGATCTTCATGACGACGCTCATGAGCTCGTCGGGTTTGAAGCCGTGTTCCGTCAACGCGGGCGCCATGAGCTGCTGGACCTTCGGGAGCAATTGGAGCATCTTCCGCATCTGCTTTTGGGACGCGTCGCCCGGGGCGTCTTCAATGTCCTGGATCGTCTTCGTCAAGGAGTCCTTGTTCGCGCGGAACTGGGCGAAGGCCGCATCTAAAATGGCGCGCGCCGTCTTCGGGTCCATCTTTGCTGGGGACGGCGCCGGCGGCGGCTTTACTTGAGCATCCTCGACCGGTTTCGCATTGTACTGCGAAGCCTTGGCCTTGCGCCTCTGTAACCGCGTCCGCTTCCAGAGGGCCTGGTTCTTCGTCTTCTGGGACTGTTGGGCAGTCCACGTGTCCAAAGCGGCTCTATCAGCAAATCGAGCCGTGAGTTTCGCATCACCTGAATCAAAGGCTTGAATTTTCTTCTCGGTCCACTGGTCGCAGGCCGTCTGATCTTTTGATGTCCACAATGTCAAGTCATCAGGAGACCATTCTGGAAAGTCCTCGACGGGCTTGGACGTCCCCTTGATCCTCACGAGCTCCATGATGAATATTAATGTTGCTTTCTCAGGAATTTTTGGGGGCTTCCCGTGCTCGCCGTAGGCCAAGTGATAAGGAATGTACATCTCCCACTTGTCGCCCTCGACCATCAATTGCATGGCTTCCGTCCATCCTTTAATGACCTGGTTCGGCGCGAAGGTGCTCGGCTTGCCTCGATCAAAAGACGAGTCGAACTGCGTGCCATCAATCAACGTTCCCAAGTAGTGGCAGTCGCACGGCGTGTCGACCAGCGGGCGCTTCAGGCCGCTGCCTTCCACCAAAACCTTGTACTGGAGCCCGCTCGGGAGCGTGATGACGCCGTCCTTCTTCTTGTTGTCCTGGAGGAACTGCTCGCCCTTCGAGAGGGCCATGGTGGTGGCTGGTGGCTGCAGCGGGGGACGCTGTGGACTGCTGCGCTACCTGTGCAGTATTTTTTGCAAGAATTAGACCGCTACGACCGCCTAAAAAGCGAGAGAGCTCCAGAGATCAGAGCTAGCGTCCCTAAGACACTAGGAAGCACCGCAAAATCGCTGTTGCGGCCGCAGCGATTCAACAGGCGCCATCTGACGCGCGCGTGCAGCGGCAAACGACCCATTTGCAGCGTTGGTTGCAAAACATTTAGGTTCAGCTAGCGCAAAACGCGGAAACTGAGCAGTGCTCTCCCAGGGCCCGCGGCAGTGTAAGCAAACGATCCAGCACAGCCACGAAAGATGGCAGAGCTAGCAGCAACAGCGGTCGAAGACGTCGACGGCGCAACCTTAGAAGGCGGCGGCCAACTTTTGAGAGTGGCCGTGGCGCTCGGCGTCGGCCTGGGCAAGGACGTGCGAGTCAAGAACATCCGCGCGGCGCGGAGCAAGCCGGGCCTGCGGCCGCAGCACGTCGCTTCCCTCAGAGTGGCGGCGGCGGTTGGTGGTGTCTCCGTCGCGGGCGGCGTCGGCGCCGTCGAGATCACGGTATGTGGATCACAAGCGACGAATCAGACCCGAGACGTCTTCGAGGCGGATGCGGGGACCGCAGGAAGTACAACATTGATGCTCCAGGCGTCGCTGCCCGTCTGTTTGTTGCGGCGGCCTCAATTGACGACGAAGCTGCGGTTGAAGGGCGGGACGAACGTCCCTTTCTCGCCAGGTCTAGATCATGCGCGGCTGGTGTTGGCGCCGAATTTGAAACTCATGGGTGTAAATTTGGAGGTGAATTGCGTGAAAAGGGGCTTCATGCCCGAGGGCGGCGGCACGCTCGAGGCTTCCGTCTCTTGTGATCAGATTAAACCTATCGTGCTGGACGCTACAGAAGCGTCGCCGGAGCGTATTGATGGTGTCGTGTTCGGGCGCGGCGACGCGGAGTCAGGCAATAGATTGAGAGCGGCTTTATCGAAACAGCTCAGTGAAGCGTTCCCCGGCTGCCTCGTCATTGTGCGCGTGGACTGGGCGCCGTCCGTGAAGAAGAGTAGAGGCACTTTAGGGGCGCAGCTCGCGTTGACGACGTCGAGCGGTGCGACGCTCGGCGCGGACTTTCTCGACGGTTCGAAGCGACCGAACGTCGACGCGCTGTGTACGAAACTCGTCGCGGCGCTCAAAGAGCGACACACAAGAGCCGGCGGCGGCGTCGACGACCAGACGGCGGACCAGCTCGCGCTCTGCATGGCGTTTGCATCTGGGCCGTCTCGTCTACGGCTGCCGAAGCCTTCATGTAGACATTTGGAGACCGTGATGCACTTCGCGGCACGCTTCACGGGGGCGGCCTACGATCTTATTGAAGAGGGCGAGAGCGTCGTGCTGGCGTGTACGCCTAAGACCTAGTATTATCAATCTCGGCGGCGAGCCCGTGGCAGGTCGCACGGTGCGGGAGGAGGGCCTCACGACCTTTTCGTACCACTCTTTTAGGCTTGCCAGAGACAGTACCTAGGCCAGCCATCTAGAGGGTCTCCGCGGGAAGGTGAAGATGTCCACAGGGCGAGCGCAATACGCGTAAGCTCAGGCTCGGCTGTTATAGGCGAACGCCAGCAGCGGTCAAAAACTCGAAAATGCCAAACAAAACAGGTTTTTTCAGGGCGCTCGGATGCTCTCGGGGTCCGCGCAAGACGGGCCACTCCATAAGCGACTCTCTCTGCAACAAGAAGATCAGCAATAGACGAATTAGGTAAGGGTCGAGGGGGGAGTTCACCGCTCACTCGAGGTCGACGTGCGGCGTAGCGGGAGACCCGGGCGTGCGATGAGCAGGAGGTGGCGGTGTGGGTGGCGCCGGCGGCCCGCGCGGCGACGGCGCCGGCCGGTTCAGGGCCTCCGTGAAGCCCGACTCGCTCGCCGAGTCCCCTCGTTCCGGCGTGACGTTCAGCCGGGACACCCGTAACTCATCTTCCAAATCAGCAATCTTCAAGAGGTGCGCCGCGTGCTCCCTCTTCGCATCCGTTAAAGCTTGGGAGATGTGGTGCTCGTTTCTGACGGGGTTCTCGACGTCCCTCTTGGACGCCTCTCTCACAATACCACCAAGCTTCTGGGCCTTGGTCCCCTTGACGGCATGTCTTATAGCAGCCCAGCCCTGCTTCGCCACGCTCTCGCCCGCGTCCCGATCAATGAAGGGCTCTTGAGTTGTATCTTCTGATTGTGGAGCATCGTCCACGAAAGTGAGTCGCCCATGCTGCCACTCCAAATGACGATGTTTTACTTTCAGCTGTCTATATTTTTTCTTGACGTGGTGGTGGCGGCAGTGGTAGATGACGTAGAGCTTGCAGAACAATCCTGTACTAATCCCGAGGATCACGATCGCCCACCAGTACCGCTTGGCCAGTCTCTCGACCTTCTCCGCATCGGTCACTCGATCCTTCTTCTTCGTCACTATCACAGCATCCATCTCCTTCAATGGGTATAAATCAAGAAATTCTATGAAGGCGTCATGTACCTCCTCAGAGACATCTGTACTATTAGCAAAGTCGCGCGCTACTTGGTCCTCATCTTTACTTCGTAAATCTTCGTTGATCACGTTCACGGCGTCGGCGCACGACGCCGACAACACAGTGAACGTCAGCGTCTCGCCTGAACAGGAAATCGCCGTCACCCCCTTTTCCACGTCGCAATCACTCGCCAACCGCCCCTCGATGAAGTGCGCCCAGGCTACGTGTAATCGATCGTAGTTATCATAAAAGTAGGTGCACATGTCCGACTGTTCATCTGTACCAGTGGTGAGCTTTCTCGCGGTACTTGTACCGTGGATCGTCGAGACGTCCACACCGCCCGAAAAGGCCGTTACCACGACGTACATGTCGCCCGCCTGGCAGTTGTTGAGCGAGGGGTCCGTGCCGCACTCGCCGTCACCTTCGCAAGGATCACCCTCGACCAGGCCAGGTGTCGCGCAGTTGTCAATGTCCAACTGCGCCATCGTCCAGCCCTGGCACTCCGAGGGTTCCATCTGCCTCAGGACGGGGCAGGCGTCGTCGATGCGTTTCAAGGTGGGCGCCGTCGACGGGATATAGGGCGCCGCGTCGCGCACGATGTACATGTCCGCGTCGTCGCAGTTATCTAATCCAGGATCCGTGCCGCACTCGCCGTCGCCTTCGCATAAGTCGCCGGGTTGTAGACCGGGCGTCTGGCAATTATGTATATCTAATTCCAACATGGTCAGGGGGCAAAAGTTCGGTTCTAAGGCACTGAGGACAGGACAGTCCTTCTCGAGGTCTTCTACCAACGCAAAAGGTGCGGGCGTCGCCGGCGTCGGGAACGGTGCGGGTGCCACGGACGGCCTCGGTGAATCCGCGGTAGGATGCTGCGTGTAGGACGGTCTGTAGGTAGGCGCATACGTCGGGACATAACCAGCACCGACCTCGAGCACCTTCTCATGCACCGCAGCGGCAATGACGCCCAGCCCATGATCCAAGGGATGGACCCTATCCGCCCAATGGCCCGTGTTCCAGAACGTGACCCAGTCGTCGACACTCGAAGCGCCGTAGGCGTCCACGAAGGCCGCTTGCGCGTCTACTAGTCCTAAACCTTTATCAGCAGCAATAGTACGAATCATCTCCGGCATGACGTTGTTGATGGGACATACATCGATTTCCGCCCACATGTCCACGTAGTTTCCTAGGAGGACATCATTCCCCAAATAGGGCACGGGAATACCGATGATAACGGTAGCACCCAACGCCTCAAAAACTTCGATGAATTTTTTATATTCGTCGACCCAGTCGCCCTTGACTGAGTCCCAATTCACGGCCTTGGCGTCGTTCGTGCCAAAAATGGAGACGACGATCGCGACGTCGGCGTCCTCGACGATCTCCCGCGCGTCATCATATTCCTCCTCGTCTTCGTAGGGCTCGTCCGCTTTCGAATGCATGGTTCGGCCGCCCACGCCTTTTGCGTACACGCTATAGCCGCTGCCCAACAACCGTGAGAGCTGCGCGGGGTAGTCATGACCACTGGCAGCTCTTTTCCCGACCGTGTTCGAGTCGCCGACGCAGACGACCGCTATTTCCGCTTGGACGGTGCATGCGAGCAGCGCTAGGAGGATCCTCATGGTGCTTGCTGTGCCTGGGCTGCGCGGCGCACGTGCGCGTTCGCAGGGGCTGCTTTGTATGGGGTCGGGCGCGCGTCTCGCTGGTCCGGGCGCACGGACTGCTCGGTTGCGCGCCGTGCCGGAGGAGGGTCAGCGCCCCAAAAACTTGGCTCAACCGCTGAGTGCGGGTTTAGTAACGAACCTGCGCTTCGCAACGCGTCGCCGCGCAAGTCTCGGGCGGGGACGCGTCGATACCGCGCCCGTTGACCGCTGGAGTCAACGACCGCCATGCAAGAGCAGAGCCATCAGCGGCTGCTCTCCCAGCTCGCGCGGCTTCGCGCGGCCCCCGGGGGTCACCGCGGATAGTCACCGCGCGCGCGAGCACCCGTCGCTGCCCCCCGCTCGACGCCCGCGCCACCGCTCCCGGCGGCGTCCTCTTCTCGAGTCTCCCTGCTGGCTGCATCTCGTCTCAAAGCTGCCCCGCGGCCACCATGGTCGCGGCGCTCCTCTACCACTGGGTCGCGACCCACCTCTACTTATTAACGAGCTGGGCCTGCCTCACGACCACCGCTATACTAATCGCGAGGTGGCAGTGGGAGCGCGTCGAGCGCCTGATCAAGGCGCATCTGATACGAGAAATGGAAAGAAAAGCGGGAGTACCCGTCTCCATCGAAGCGCTGCGGTGCCGACCGATCAAGGGCGAGCTCGGGCTCACGAATTTAATAGTAAAAGGCTCCGAAGGCACCTGGCAACACGAGTACTTCATGAAAGTACATAAGTTAACCTGCAAGGCCCACGGCGGGCTGCTGGGCTGTGCCTCACTCGCGGGCATGATCTCCTTCGATCTGGGCACGCACTTACCCTTCGTCTGCGGCTTCAAGGGCAAGATGGTCGACGCGATGACGTGCGCGGGGATGGAGGTCTACGTGGAGACCTCTCATACCGGTAGTTCGAACGCTGATTTCTTGCGGGAAATTGACAGAGCAGATAGAAGGAAAACGCGAGCGCGAGGCCGGAAGGCCCATGAGGCGGAGTTGAGGTGGAAGCTCTGCTGGGTGTCGGATCACAAGGAGAGAACGCACCTCGCGACGACGCTAGCGGCCTTGCTCGAGGAGGATGAAGAAGAAAGACTAGCTGAAGAGGCCATGTGGGAACATCAACACCACGGCGACGCCGAGCACGCCGCGTTTTTTGATGCGGTGCACTCGCATCTCAACGATGCCAAGTCGCATCGCGAGAACTTTTTAATGCATCATGATCGATTACGGATGAAACACCATAAGTTGCTCCAGAGTCGCTCGGAGAGGAAAGCGATGGCGAAGTCCTTCAAAGCTTTAAGGGCTACTGATGCGAACCATGAATTGATGCACGTCGGGCGGTGCACGATCCAGAACTGCATGTTCGCGCTGGGGAAGCACACTTTTCACTTAGAAAGACATGCTGTTGTAGAGGCCTTCTCCGGGACGCTATTGGAGTTCCAACGAGCGGTCTCGAGAAAGGTCGTCACGACCGCCCTCGCGGACTCGTGGGCGCGCGAGAAGGAGGTGCTGTCGCACTGGTCCTTCTTCGGCAAGCGGTCTCCCTCGAAGTCGCCGTCGAGCGTCGCCGAGCCGACACCCTGAAATTCATACGCTGATCCTCGCTCGTACCGCGCCCGGAAACCGGCGCGACCGCTTCCCCACTGCTAAACTAACCTTGTTCATACCAACTCACTAAAACCGTGACGCTACCGGCGTCCAGTCGCGTCCCTACGAGTGGTAGCCCTCTTCACTAATAACTTGTTACTACGAATTCCCCTCTAGAACGACTGCGTCCGTTGTAGAGGAGCAGGCCTCTTCGCCGCCTCCTTCGTCCCAAGAGCCTCGGTTATAGAATCGATCTTCGTGGACCACTCCTCCTTCAACGAACTCAAATCCGACCGCGTCTCCTGGATCGCATCATAGAGCGGTTTCAATTCATGATCGACATCCGCTCTACCGCCCTCGCCATCGGTTATCATCTGTTCTAATTTAAAGGAAGTGCCCTCGGGCAGCCACGCTTCCGACTTCACAGCAGCACAAGCCGCGACGTGGGCGTCCACCCCCGTAACGGGAGCGACGTCCGCCGCCGCTCGCTTCACATGGTCCAAGTACAACAGATAACTCCACTTGTTGTGCTCCGAGCCCTCGTGCTCCTCCTTGTCGATGTCGTACTCCTCCAGCGTCCCCCGGTCCGCGCCGCACACGAAGCACTCGGCGCCCATCATTTCTTTCCTTTCATTGAGCGTTTCTCGTAAGGAAGAAAAGGTATCTAGGATGATACCCGTGAAGACGTTAATCAGCAACAGTGTCACCACGATGAAGAACACTAATTGTATAAAGATCCTCGCCAAATTATTCTTCCGTTTCATGGCATCTGAAGGATCCAAGTCGTCGCCGTACTCCATCGCTAAGGTCGCCGTGAATAATTGCCCGTCGATCAGCCCGATATACACATCTCGCAAAAAGCAGGTCCACGGCGTCCTACAGACGAAGTTATGATGATATTCATCGTCGTACACGTCATCCACGTGCGCCGGCGCCGGCAGGGGCCCGACGCCTCCTGCATTCGTTTCGCTCCAGTCGTGCGTGGCGCCCATCGTTCCCGTTGAATCTTGTTGCGCCACAAAAAAGGTCATCACCGACAGGATGCCGATGCTGACGAGCGTGAAGTAGAACGCCAGTACCAACTGGGCCTTCGGGATCCACACAGACATCAGGACATTTTGCAGATCATCGGAAATGAGTAAAATATCCAGTAACAACAGGATCCAGACGTACTGCCACTTGAAGCCCATCAGCGCGACAGCCACACACACGAGATTGCCGCAAACCCCCAAATCTTGCGTTATGGCGTCGTAAGCGGCGATCGCGATCAAGTCAAAAGTCGTATAGGGATCGTCTCGAGCCTTCCGGATAGCCCCCGGTAGGCACAAGCCAACCAATACCAAAGTGCCCCAGACCATGGTCAGGCTCCAGCCGAACTTCAGGCCGTAGACCACGATGCCGAGCCCATACACGAGACACGGCTCCCACCACGACATGCGCTCATAAACATTATTATCATCTGACGACGAGGTCTTGAACATGTTCTTGTCCTCGCCCAGCATGTCGTTGACCCACTTGGCCGAGGAATTGGCCGTCGAGTCGTCGTCGTCGGCGAGGACGTTTTTCGCGGTGTCTTGGAGGGTCTTCGTGACGTCCGTCGTGAAGCCGATGGCGCTCTTGAGCTGGGTCTTGGCTAAAGATGCGGATCCAAGTAATAACGCGGAGAACTGGTCCTCGACCCGTTCGTCGAAGCCGTGCTCCGTATGTCCTTGGAGCGTCCTTGCGACGTGCGCGTCGACCGTCGTCTTAAATTTACAAATGAAGGTGTACGCGCACATGGCGCCGTAGCCCAGCAGCGTGGGAACGGCTAAACATAGAGCCGCCGTGCTATTACCTCTTTCCTCAGAATTGGCCCAGGTGATGGCGCCGTCGCCCGTGGACGAGAGCATCATGTGCAAATTTAAGACTAACGCCAGGAAATACAAGCGATATTTCAGGGGAATGTACCTCTTGTTCACGATCTGGAAGACCTTCGATAACTCCTCGATCCGATACAGATACCTCGCCTCCCGGATGATCCCCTCGCCGTCTTCAAACAGCTGCCGCATCCGCGTCTCCGCGCTCGTGAGATCCACATTCTGCTCGAAGCGTTGTCTAGCTACTGTCGTTAATGAACCGCTCCACTCCGGCAGCTCGAAGAAGACGCGCTCGACGCGGCCCCGCCACCGCACGTCCACTTCACCTAATAATTGAGAAAAGGGCCCGTCGGACACGCCGAAGTGCCAGAGCTTCACGCGCAGCGCGTGGGCCCGTACAACCAAATCGGCGACGGCCTCGAGCTTCTCGTCGTGGAGTCTCTCTAAAGCTTCCGGCGACGACAGGTCCCCGCTCTCGATGAAGTAGTCGAAGGGCGGCTGGGCTCTAGGTGTTCGCACCTTCCGATGTACCGGTGCACATTCATTCAATATACGACTCAGCAGGCCCTTCGGGAGCCGCGCTCGGAGACTCTGGACTTGCGGCGATCGGAGCGATAGGCCCTCGACCATGCTATCTAAGGTCGCGATGGCCGCCCGTCTCCCTAAATACGCGCCGATCTCCGTCAGATGGTCCTCTCCCACGACATCGGCCATGGGGAGGGCGAGGAAGGCCGCTAATAAATCAGGCACGCCCGACGCCGCCACGAAGGCCTGATTTGATGAGCAAGCGCCGTCCATCGACGCCGCGAAGCACTCCATGACACTGACCACGAGAAATTTCTCGACGGAGGACTGCTGCGCCGAGAAGAGCCGCGGGTCGTCGGACGTGCTATCGGCCAACGCCTGCAGCAAGTGCTCCAGCTCCTGCAGGATGTTCACGGCGGCCATCATGGAAGCTTGCCTCGTGCAGAGCTCCTGCATCGGGCCGTGCTGGCCCACGAGGAGTCCCGTGATGAACTTCACCGTCCACGCACATCCCCTCAAAAGCTCTTCGTCTAACGACGTGTTCTGGCCCGCCCGGCGTCTCCGATGATGCCTCTCGAGGTGGTTGCACGTCGCGCGGAACTCGTCCGCCGCGACCCTCAACACCTCACCATTCCTCAAACGTTCCGTGAACCAGCTTTGTGCCGTCCGGTTCGCGTCTCCAACTACACCCGTAGCTAGGCGTAACGCCGCGGTCCTCAACCCCGAGGGCTTCGTGAGGAGGACGAGCATTAGTACTTGAGCGCCGGACTGCGCGTGGCTCTCGTCATTGACAGAGAGCAACGCCGCCTGCGCGTCCCGGAACGCGGCGCGCTTCGACGCGAGGTGCGTCGCGCGCGTCATCGCCGAGGAGTGGTCCTGGATGACGTCCACCACTCCAAACGCCGCCTGGAGGAAGAGATAAAAGTTGTAGAGGACCTCGCGGACGGCCTCCGACCGGAGGAGTCGCGTCAAGCGGACCGCCTTCAGCGCTTTCAGGAACTTGAGGAAGCGGAAGACCTTCACGAGTCGGAGCCAGGCCCCTCGAAACCCACTTCCCGTATGGCTGTTTCTAGTTGATATCAACGACAGTAGGTCCACGAGCTCGAGAACGATGCATAATAGATCAATATACCGGATCGGGTCCTTGAAACACTCGTCCACACCCTTCACGAGGGACTTGGCTATGGCCGTATGTGCAGCTATTCTAAATAGTAACTCTACGGAAAAAATAATGGACACCGACACCCCCACAGCCAATTGCGCGACGTACGATCTTTCATAAACTTTGCCGCCCGCGTAGACGGCGATGAACGACGCGATCACGATCAGAATCAAGCACACCTCCACGGGGGCGGAATTCACGACTCTGAGGGCGGACGACGCGTTCCTCGCGGCCGCCAATCGCTCGAACTCCTTGTGGGCCTTTCTTCTTTGTAAATCGGCCGCGGCCTTCTGCATCGCGTCGTCGCGCGCCGCCCAGGTATACGCTCTTAACTCGCACAGGTGGGCAAACAACATGTCGAAGATGAGCGCCCGCGCGCCGCTCTTCTCGCCGGTGCCTCTTTTTTGATATTGCCGCGCGGCGAAGGCGAAGAGCCGCGTTTGTAACCGGTTCCAGTGGTCCGGGTCGTCATCTATCAAAAATTCGGGAAAATGGACTAGAGCTACGTCCCGCAGGTCGTGGAAACTTCGCGGGTCGCCCGGGCGCCGATATCTTTGATCTTGTACTTCCCAGTCCTCGTCTCGTAGTCTCTGGAGGAATTCGGCTTCTCCATCAATATCTCCGACATGGCGGTAGGCCCTCACTAGAGATCTTTCTTCCGCGATGACGGCCGCGGCCACGGAGTCGTGGTTCCCGACGATCCGCGCGTAGTCGACACATTTAAGACGACCTGTATCTTCTACTTGTGTCACTTGCGGCGGGATGTTCCGATACCGATCCATGGACGCCGCAAACCGCTCGTTTTGTACGGAGCCGAAACCGCACGGCCCGTCCCGCACGGAGACGTCGTCGTCACTACCATTTGCATGTATGGCCACATGTTGTGCAATTTTTGAGACCTCGTGCAAAGCGTGCGCGTCCAGATCCAGCTCCTCCGCATCGATGAGTCTTCTTAACAGATCTGAGAAACAAAATGCGGTGTCCGAGCCGGCCGCCGCGGCAACATCAGAAACGCGGTAGCCCCGGTACTCCCTCGCCGTGAGCAATCGTCGTAAAAAGGCATTCACGGCGCCCTGGGCCGCCTTTCGTACGGACGGTAGACTATTTCTCACGAGATGGATCGGCCGGCCCAATCGTAACGCTTGCGCCGGTAGGCGGTCATCATCAATAGAATCATCTATTTCGTTAATAGTGCACGCGCCCTCGTGATGCGTCAAGGTGGAGAACCAGGCGTCGCCCCGGTTTCTAGAGTCGGCCGTCCGCACATAAGCTAACCGTCTATCTGCCGGTAAAGCTAGAGCGCAGAGTCGTAAAGCCGTGCCCCAGAACACGTCGTCGTACAAGTCGAGGCGGTGGGCGTGCATGGACCCATCATCAAAATGCCCTTCCCTCGCGACGTCGACATAAGATCTAATCGTCGAAGCATTCCCATAACACAAGCCCCACAGCAGTTGTTTGAAGGGTACGAGTGCGACCACATCGACGGCCACGGGCATGTTGTGGCTTCTACACCCCAATCCTAACAAAGCTATCAATGAGGAGTGCACCAATTGATCTTTCAAAACAGCTTGACGCTTTTCCGTAGTATCCACTACAACAGCATTTACAATAGAAGACGAGGACCGGAGTCGATCCAACAGTGACATATCCAGCAGCTTTTGGTTACGGCGACAGACATCTTCCCGTCGGGGTCCCGGGCAGACTAACACTTGCAAGGCCTGGACGCACGCTACCTCCGCAGAACCACCGCCATCCTCGAGTAACCTCTCCACCACACCGACCAACGGTTCAAAAAACAACGACGCCTTCTCCTCGCACAACAACGAATTCCCGCCGAAGGTACCGCAGACACATTGGGCTAAGCGAAACGCGTCCTCGTGGTCGTCATGAATCACTGAAACACCGGCAGCCACCGCCCTCACAGCCAGAGCCTTCTTCGCCGCCCGCCGCCACTGGACCTTCCAGGGCAGATCACCACTCGTGTCCTTCGGCGCTTGCAGCGTGTGAAGCGAACCGTCGTGCCGCGGCGCCTTCTTCAGCTTGCTCTCGTCCTTCACGAGCTGCAGCATCGACGCCGAGAGTCGATCTACTACCGCTCGTTGGGCCGCGGGGTGTTGGGCTAGTAAACGACTAGCAACAATTCCCGCGGCCTCGTGGAAGGCTCGGAGCGAACCGTCATCTTTTAAATCTGGCGGCTTCTCCACCTCCAAGGCTTCCATGATGGAAGGTGCCAGCCCACACTTCAGCAAGATGTGCTGGTGGGTCTTCAATTTGTCATTCGATAGTGATGGGTCCAATAAACGTCCTAGCGTCCGCAGGATGTTTTCCGCCCGTTGTCTAAATGCTACTGCTCTACTATCAGACAACAAAACCCACTGCTCCGACCGCTGAGCTAGGTCAGATAATTCGGCGGTCATGCCCGACAGGTGGGGTATCGTATCTATCGGGTCTATTTGTTCCGTCGACGACAGCGTTTGAAAGATGGTCCGAGCCGCATCACTATCAACGACGACGCAGTCCTCCATGATTCTTAACAACTGTGACGTGGGACACCGCAAAGCTTTCGTGACCGCTAGCACTTCTCGCAGTAGGTCGTCACTACCAGACCCGGCCAGTCTTAGTAACAACTCATCAAGTTCCGAGTCCGACTTGCCGCACATGGCTGCCAAGTCGACCGCTTCCGCTAATGCCCTACTCTTCCTCAATCGCAGTTCGAGTAATATGGCTTCATCTGACAGACCCTCCTCACTCCGTTCATTCCGAGCCGGAGGATCCAGCAAAGCTAGGAACCGCTCCGCTTGTAATGAACGACGGTCCTCCGCCTCGTCGATAGGTATTATTTTACGAGATCGGAACAGGGAGCCTTTGCGTTTTTTTGGGGTCTTCGGTCGTTTCCGTTTCGTCTCGACGATCGGCTCGTCCCGAATAGCGAGGAACTCCGTCAGGGCCGCCTGGATCAAACATTGGCCGAGCATGCCTAGAATCCGTCCCACGATCCTCAATATAATAGTCTTCGACTGCTGCGCTTCGGACGACTGGTGGTCGTCCGACGCCAACACACTGAACAAAGGACCTAGCAACTTCCTTAAATGATCGCTTGTCGCGTAGAAGCCGAAGTCCACGAGATCGTCGACGACCTCCAAAACTTGCAGCGTCAGGGCATTTCGAGCCGCGTCCTGGAACGTACACGTGTCCCGATCAGCTAAGTAAGACCGGACGAACTCCTTGAGCAGGTAGAACTTGGTCGGTAACCCCTCGATGTCATTTGACGACGTGGCGAAGCGCGGTAGGTGTTCCAAGGGTGTTTGTGGTGCGACCAACGTCTCGACGGCCCAGGCGCGCTTCGGTAGCACCGGATAGCCGCATCGAGGCCGATGCGGGCTCCGATCCACATGTAAGGACCTCAATAAAAACGCAAAGGCCGCCCTCAGCAAATCGGGATACGTGTTATCCGCGAGCACCCACAGACAGCACCCGTACGAAAACGTCCCCTCAAAAACATCAATGGCGTTGTAACTTCTATCTTGACAACATAATGCTACGAGTTTTATTTGTTCGACGTAATACGCCGCTAGTTGTCGTCGTCGGTTGATGCGATCGGTGGCGGCGGGTTCGTTCTTCGCACCTCTCAGAGCGTGCTGGTAGATCTTGTCATCTAACTCTCTTGTCAAATCCCGCAGCTCGACCCAGCCGTTCGAATCCGTCCGCAATCCCAAAGTTTGCGCATCATAAAAAAGAGCGTCGTCCGGGTAATGAGCAGAACCGAGCCACCGCACACAAACGGGCGGGCAGCCCCTTTCTAATTCCTCATACCCTAGAAAGCCATCCGGAGGATCGTCGACTTTCGCACAGGGCCACTCGCACGCCCTGAAAGCCGTATCTCCACGTACAACAGCCGTTTCCAGAAAAGTCTTCCGGAACAACTCCGAGACGTCCTTCGTGAAGAGCGTCGACACGACCATTTCCTGCACTCCGGGTATCGCTTTCCCGTGGCAAGATAACGTAGCCGCTAGTATTTGCGCCAAGTCAGGTCGAGGGCCATGATCACCCACAAACCCGGCTAGTTGATGGAGCATTCTTTTATCAACTAACTGATGGGTCAAGTCCAGGTTGTTCGCTATCAACGTCGTCAGCAGCTCCGGCGCGCCGAGCGGTTCGGACCTGCGCGGAGCATCGCGGTCGCTCGACGCGGTCCGAACGGCCTTAAAATCGAAAAAGAACCACACACTTCCATCATTCCTGGAGACGACGCGTTTCAGTGAAGTGAAGGCGCCGCAGCACCGCGGGACGCCGAGATCGTACACTTCCGCGATCACTTGCTCGATGAACGCGCCTGCCTCTGGTTTGTTTTCTTCCTTTACGAGCCTTCCTTTCGCGAAGTAGGTCTCATTTCTCCTATTGTCTCGGACGGAAGTAACTAAGACCGCATAGGCCAACTGGTGGAATTCTTCCAGAGGTCCGAAGCGCGGATCGTGCTGCTCACCCGGTGCTGGTGGGTACTTGATTCCGGAAGTTTTGACACAAGCTATTGCGCGAGCTAAAGCGTCAATCAGCTTCACCTCCCGCGTCATGCTTTGAGCGGCAGCATCCACAGGCCCCGTATGCTCGAACGACTGCTCGACGTCGTCGTCGACGCCGTCATTGTCATCATCTTTGTGCTGCTCCTCCGTCTGCGCGTTCGCAAAGGCCTCCAGATCATTATCGTTCGACGTCCTCAAACAAGATAGGGCCCCTCGGAGCGCGTTCTCCGCCCGTAGGATTTTCGCACGAGCAGCACAGTCATCCACATTCTCCTCGTTGCGACCAACTCTACGAACAAATTCCGTGTGTTCCTCGACGGCCGTGCGCGCGGCCTTCAGCGCTTGCAGCGTCAGTGCCTGCGCGGAGCATCGTATTCACTGGAAACGGTCCGAATGGCCTCAAAATCGAAAAAGAAACCACCCACGACCTCGTCTGATGGAAACGAGTCGCGTCGATGGCGTGAAGGCACCGCAGCACCGCGGGACGCCGAGATCGCACCTCGGGCCCAATTTCGATATGTACTTCGACAGTGGCTCCTAACGATGCCCCTAAAGATACTGTAGAATTATCTTCAAACACGATCCTTCGGCTTCGGTCCTTCTTCGCCTCCGAGGCTTTGAGGTACAACGTCGTGCGGTCGCCGTCTCTACTTTTTGGCCGCACGTCATGAGTGATGAGACACGCGAAGCCCGACGAGGCTTCATGATCTCTAACAGGCTTCAACCGGAATAATGAACGGACTAAAGCACCTTTTTTGGCGTCCTGCTTCAGATCCACTAGCTCGGGCGCCGCCGGTCCCTTCGTACCTCTCTCCCCATAACTCACAGCTAGATGCCTGTCGCTACAAGCGTGCCTGAGTCGCACCTTCCGCTCGAAGGAGAACGCTCCGCCCGTCAGCGGGTCCTCGAACTCCAAAATCCACAGACCTTTTCCGGGCGATTCCTTCCGTCGCGAGATATGTCGTAAGTAAGGTTCTCGTTTCGGGCCGGATTTCAAGCGAGCATTTGTGGATGCTACGAGTAGTGTATCATCTTCTCTATGAAATAAGCGAACGAATTGTAATGCATCAACAGTACCCGTCGCGGCTTGGCCAGGAGCTCGCTCCGCGAACCTCGTTACCGTTAAGTTATGCGTCGATCCCAGCGCCAATGCAGCCTCATTATCGGACGTCGGTTGCAACCTTGCTGGGTGATTTGGGGATAAAGTCAAAGCCTGGGCTTCTAACCGAACCCCATCCCCGTCAAAGACCGGAGTCCCCAATCCGCGCGCCCGATAGCCCGGCGCGATTCGAAAGCGGCAGTACTTCGACCGCTCCAGATCCGTCGCGAGGGACAGTCGCAGGCAACCGCCACCGGACTCAGCTGGTTCGCCGTCCCCGCGCAGCCACCGCCCCGTGACGACGTGCCGGATGTGGAACTCCTCGCCGTACTGCGCCGTATCCTTCAGGGCACCACTCTCGACGTCCTTCACGATGGCGTCGGCCTGGAGCTTCTCCTCCAGTGCATGTTTCTTGAGCGTCTTCCGCAATTCAAAGGCGGAACCCAATCTAACAAGTCGTTCCCGTCGCCGATA
>JACLAA010005456.1_pt1 | contig 17245 bp, 12 predicted proteins | sample 8027891 | NCBI WGS metagenome assembly JACLAA01 (sample SAMN15724900, study PRJNA655200) | protist metagenome | isolation source: fluorescence activated cell sorting (FACS) single amplified genomes of... | place: Spain: Blaines Bay Microbial Observatory, Mediterranean Sea | collected 2016-01-19 | reverse complement strand
GTCGGGATCTTCTTTCGTATCATCGTTCGATCCTGCTCGTCGTGATAAATCTCGTTCCATCATCGCGCTCGTAAACTCCTCCTCCTTTTCTTCTTCGACAAAAGGTTGTTCTCGTTCTTTTCGTTCTCGCGTATTCGTCGTCGTCATTTCCTCCTCCTCCTTTACTTCTTCTTCCTCCTTTCGTTTTTGTGTTCCAGAAGAAGGTGCCGCGCTTTCTTTGTCTTCTTCTTTTCGTCTCTTTTTTTCCTCCAACTCTTTCGCCAACAGTTTCATCTTTGCGCGTTGTTTTTCCTCCTTTTGTTGAATCTCTCTCTGTTTCTCTCGTTTTTGCGGAGAACTACTGCTGCTCATCCTTTTCAGAGCAGCGCGCGACGACGGCGTTTGTCGTGGTCCCACGCGATTCGCGCGGACAAAAATCCCCACGCTGGAGGAGGACGATTTGGAACCACCAAAATCATCATCATCGTCGTTAAAAGAAACACTCACGAACACCAAAGAAACGAACAACAACAACAAAAGGAGTCGTTGCAAAAAAGAGTAGTTTCGAGTCCTATTCTTGCGAAAAAGTATTCTTCTGTTTCTTCTTCTTCTTCTCCTCGGAATGTTGTTCTCAGTAGTAGTATTCGTGTGAGTATTGGTTGTTACATCGGATGTCATCATTTTTTTCTTTCCCTTCTCCCTTTATCAAGTGTTTTGTCGTGCGTCCTTTTCTCTCGTTTCTCTGATGATGCGTGATATTTTTTGTCCTCTTTTTTTTTTGAGATGCGGCTGATGAGAATTTTTATCACGAGAAGAGAAAGAGACGAAAAGAGAAAAAAAAAAGAGGAATTTTGATGGTGCATTTTTCTCTAAAAAAAGCCAACTGATGGAGAGAGTCTGTTGATGATGATGATGATTTTGATGCGATTAAATAATCGATGACAACGCGACGAAAACAGAATGAGTGGTGGTGATATCATTTTTCGGGATGATCGTCGTCGGCAGCTCTTGTTTTTGGTTTTGTTCTTATTTTTTTTCTCGAGAAACGTGAGAAAAGTTTTAATCTCGTTAGAAGAAAAGGAGGACGAATCTTTGTCAAAATCATCGAATGATGCAAAAGTGGTGCCGATGGTGATAAAAAAGCTCGAACGGTTGAACCACGGACCGATGAAAACGCTCGACCCGTTCTTGTTTTTAGTGTACCATAAAGATTTTTACCCTCCCGGGGACGAGGAGATGGGTTTAAAGGGCGATGCGAGAGGTTCGGGATCAGATTTTGTACCAGATATCCCGTATCGATTTTACCACGGACATCGCATACCGGGCTTCCCGAGGCATCCTCACCGAGGGTTTGAAACGATTACCGCGACTTTGGATGGCATCATCGACCACACGGATTCTATTGGCGACGCTGGGAGGTATGGAAAAGGTGATTTGCAATGGATGACGGCGGGGTCTGGGATTCAGCACGCGGAGATGTTTCCGCTCGTCAACGCGGACGAAGAGAACCCGTTACGATTCTTTCAAATCTGGTTAAATTTACCGAGTTGGAAGAAAATGAGCAAACCAGAGTTCGTCATGCACTGGAAAGATGACGTGAAGAAGATAAGGAAAGGAAAAGAGTACGAAATTGTCGTGTGGGTCGGGCAATTTGGCGACGTTAAAGTGAACTCAAATTTGAGCGCGACGCCTAAGAATTCGTGGGCAAGCGACGAGGCGAACGACGTCGGCGTGTTTTACGTTGAAATGTACGCAGAGAAGAGCCGAGAAGAAGTTCGAGTTCCTAAAGCGAGAATTGAATCAGAAGCAAACAGGTATTTATATTTCGTCGAAGGCGAGGAAATGATGATTAACGGACGCGAGAAGATTCAAAAAAGAACGGGGTGCGAACTCGACGCGTCGCAATCGTTCACCGTAAAGTGTACGAAACTGAGTCAAAGTCAAGAAAGTATTAGAGATAGCGATAGGAGTAGGAGCAGTAGCAGCAGCGGCAAGAATAAATGCGCGTTTTTAATCCTTCAAGGACGACCGATAGGAGAGCCTATTCGGTCCTCCGGCCCGATGGTCATGAACACGAACGAAGAGCTGCGCAAAGCGTTTCAAGATTTCGATCGCACGCAGTTTGGAGGGTGGCCGTGGAAATCAAACGACGTCGTGTTTCCGAGAGCAAAGGAAAGATTCATGAGCGTTGGAGGGAAAGAAATTTTCGCGCCGAAATCAAAGCGATGATGTAATAATACTAAAAGTAGTAACTTTTGATGAAATCGAATCAAAAGCATCTAGAGTTCCTCATTTTTTTTATCCCTTCTTTGCAAAAATTATATACAGAGTAAGTCACGCATAATATGCTGCGAGAAGACAGAAGAGAAGGACGATAAAAACGAGAACAACGACCTGAAGACGATGAGATATTCACGATGATGATGATGACTTTACTCGAGGAGCAGTAGTCATGGGACTGGGATACCCACTCTCTCCGAAATCGAGAACGAGCGACATTCTCGATTCGTTTTGGCTCTGGGTGGAAACGTTAGGCACCGTCGTCCAACCGAACGCGAACAGGAGACAGAGTCGAAAAATCGGCCGGAGAATTCTCCTGTTCATTTTTCTGTTGAACATGTTCATTTTCACGAGCAACGTGTTTTGGCTGAGGAGAGATTTGATGAAGGAAGAGGACGAGTCTTTGACAAAGTTGAGTTTAGAACGCGCCAGGAAGTTGGCGTTTAGTAGTAGTAGTAGTGGCACTCTTAACGACGAATCCATTCAAAAGCGAGCGCAACGAGCGATATACGAACGACGAGAAGGTATTTACGATCCCGCGAAACAAACGCAACAACAACGCGCAATCATTTCGGTGCGTTCGTTCGACATCGACCCGATTTCCGGCGAGTTCGTGCCGAAGAAAGAGATTCGGAAACAACCGGATAAATATTTCGTGACGCATCCGGTGTTGGTGTCGGGGGTGTGTTCGAAGACGCTACCGAGCGTGAGAGAGTTGGTCGGGAGTTTACACTTTTGGCACCCGGAAGTAGTCGTTTGGTTGTACGAAGTTGGGCCGTTGTTAGAGAGCGAGAAGGACGAAGTCGCACATTGGAGAAACGTGTACGCGAAGAGAGGCGTGGACGCGTTGCAATACGCGCTTTTAGACGAGAGGTTGGATTTAGGATCTGGGGCGTTGGGGAAAGTGCAGCGAGAAGTGCGAACGAGAACGCGACAGGGCGTTTTTGAGAGCGGAACGTTACCGACCTTCGCTTTGGCGGAGATTGAGCGGTTGATGTTGACGCAAACCTTCGAGGACGAACCAGACTTCGAGGAAGAGGTGGACGAAAACGGGTTCCCCATCAACGGCGGCGAAAAAGATGAAGTGAGAACGAGAAGCTCGGTTTTAAAACGGAACGTTGGGGAAATCGATATATTACCAAGTTTAATATGGCACGCGGTAAATAAGAACGGAAACGCGTTGTTCGTGCATCACAACGCGCACGCGAGAGGGTGGATCGACAACGTTTTGAAGGCGCTGAGCAGAGATAAGCGTTTTTTCGTTCAGGAAGAAACAACCAGAGGAGGGTGTAATCCAAACGTGCAGGGATATTTTCGTTTCAACAACGCGACGGAGGAGATTTTGAAAATGCACGTGCAGTGTTCTTTAGGCGGCGCGTGTCCGAGAGCGAATACTTTAGTCGGGGAAGAGAAATCCGCGTTGAGCCCGGGCGAGGTGCCCGAGTTCCACAATTGGTTCGGCACGAGACCGGATTTACACGGGTTCATCTGTATCGATTCCAAAGCGTCTAAAATATCCACGGTGGAAAGTTTAAAACAACTCGCGGATGAAGGCGACGAGGTTGCAAAAATTATGCTCAAAGAACAGTACCACTGCAGAGTTCGTCACAAGAGAGAGCCGCCGGAAATCGTCTTCGAAACGAAAGTGAGAGAACAGTCGTTCGGTAACGACATGGCGAGGGATACATTCAAAGCCGTGCACGTCGTTTTAGGTGTCCCGAGTTCGACTTTGAACACGAAATTAGTAAACTCCGACGCGTTACCATTGGTAAACGTCTTACTGCCATCGATACTAGGAACGATCGATAAGAGTGGCAAACGAACGAGGTACACGTTGCTGGTTGGATTCGAGCAGGGCGATATCGTCTACGATTCTGCGCCGAAAATGAAGCGTTTGCAAAAACGAATGCAAGTCTTGATTGGAGATTACCCGGTGACTATAAAAGTCGTGCGCTTTCACGTGTCCCTTTCGACGACGTACGTATGGAACGGTCTTTTCGATCGAGCGATTGACGTCGAGAAGTGCGATTATTTCATGACGGTGCACGACGACTCGGAATTTTACCCTTCGCAAGGACAATATTGGGCGGATATTTTGATAAACTCGTTGTTGAATAACAACTTGGCGAAGAATTTCGGCGTGGCGAGTCCCGAGGACGTGAGAGACGCGAGGAAAATCACGCACGCGTTCGTGCACAGGACGCACCGAGACGTCTTTGGCGCTTTATACCCGGAGCAACTTTCAAACGAAGAGCACGCGATTTGGATTTCCCGCGTGTACGGATACAAAAACACTTTCTTACATCCAGAAGTGCAAGTGTATAACTCTGGACGGTTTTCCGGTCGATCGCTGAAATGCGTAACGAGAGAGGAAATTGTAAATCACGAGGTGTACATGTCCGCAGACTTGGTCAAAACGTGGGCGATGGAAAATTTAGGTGCGTATTCGGAGCATCTTCACAACGACTTGGAAGGTATCGGCGCGTCGTCGATTGTTGGAAATGGTTAAGAAATATAGAGAGGAAATATAGGGAGGAAAGATAGCGGTAGCTTTAGTAGTAGCAACGTGTAGTATTAAAACAAGTAAGAGTATTTTAAAAGAAAGGAAATATGCCACGCGTCACGTATCGTCCCAATAGGTATTCGTGTTCCACGACTTTCTCTTCGTGTTGTAACACTCGTGCACGTAGCGGAATTCAATTTCGTAAAGTCGCTTTTCTCGCCCTTTCTCAGCAAATGTCGCTAAAGTACCAATGAACACAGTGATGAAACCAAAACCGATGAATACATACGGATACCAAAAAGCAACCGAGCCTTCTTGATGGTTGGGGACGTAGTCTCCCAACCCGACGGATGTTATCGAAACCACCGCAAAATACGCGGCTTCGAGATAGTCCCAGTCCTGCAAAACCTTGAAGTAAAACATACCAACAACGACTGAAAGGACAGAAAATAGCAAGCAATGCATTAACTGAACACCCGTCGATATTAAACTCGCTTTGCTTCTGATGATTTCCAACAATAAACGAATTTCTTCCAAGTTCAAAACAGATTCTTGTTCTCGTTCTTCTTCTTCGGCGGATACTTCTTCTTCGGTCGATACGTTCGCGCGGTCGTTAATTCTCAGCCCCAGTCCTTGACACGTCTCGACAAACTGTTGTTTGCTTACAAACACCTCTCCTTTGTGCAGTTCGTCTGATGTGTAAATTTGATTCGTTCGAATGAAAACCTCCGTCATCGGCCAAAACGCCTCTCCGATTAGATGGTGCTGCAAGACATTAAAATATTCCTCGAGAGTACACTTTTGCGGTATCGTTATATCAATCGGCAACTTCTTTTTCATCCTCTTTAACAAATACTTGTGTAATAAGTTCATGCTGTCTATGATTGGTTCAGCTATGGTGACTATTGTAATCAACGATACGGCGAGAACTGGTATGGTCGTAATTAGCACGACCAATCGCCCTTCTTTTGTGCTTGGCGCGACGTTCCCATAGCCGATTGTTGTAAACACCGTCACGACAAAAAAGAACGCGCCTTTGAAGTTCCAATGTTGAAGCTCCATCAGTTTTTTCTTCTCCTCCAAGTCTTCGCGATAGTGTATGTATATCTCCGCTATGGGGAAGTAATACTGCTGAGTATTTGTCGTCGTAGCTATTGAACACGCGTTTAACAGCAACTCTTCAATCACTCCGCTCGCTTCCGGAGCGTTTACATTTAAACACGATTGATTGAACAATAACGACGAAGTGATGCTGGTGCTACTCTTCTCCTCGATTATTCTGCACGATTCTACGGTCTCTATTGAAGGCAACATCAATTCATTTCCACCATCTTCGCACGGCAACGACGACGATGAAGAAAAGAGTTTCATCATTGCCTCTTTTGCTCTCTCGTAATCCTCTCTCGCTTCCTCTCTCCTCTTTGCCTCTTCCTCTCGTTCTACATACACCAAGGTTTGCGCTAACATCGCGCACAGAGTGAGCAAAATCGAAAGCGACACCACAGTCTTAGATATCGTCGCTCGTATCGACGTTTTCTTCTTGTTCGCATACCACGTGCTTTGTCTTCTTCTTCTTCTACTCTCCTTCCCCGTATTTTTTTTTTCTTCTTCTTGAATTTCCACCAATTCCTGAGTTGTTGTTGAAAATCGTCCTCGTCGTTCCGCGCAAAATCCGTTCTCGCTCACCTCTTCTTCTTCTTCTTCATCATCGTACTCTTCTTCTTCCTCGCGTTGGTCGTCGCCGAAGAACACGCGCCGCGCGAACTCGCCCGTTCTCTTCAGCATATTATTTTTTTGACTTTATATCGCATGTGATTGCAATATTTTTTAATTTTAAGAAGAAAACGCTTCAACAGTTCAAGGCTGTGACACACACACACACAAAAAATAAAGATACCGCATCGGTCGTCATCATTTCATCATCATGTACGCGCAAAAATCACCACCATGCGCGCGTTGTTGTTCTTTCATCAGAGCGACGAACATCAAGAACAACCGTAAGAACCACTACCGACGATTATCCTCCTCCTCTGTCTCCTCCTCCTCCAGCAAGACGACGAGAAGAGAAGAAGAAAAATTAGATATCACGATGATGACGACAAAACGAACACGAAGAGAACAACTTTTGAACGCGACAGCGCTCGGGGTTTTGCTCTCTTTTCAAGGAGGACTTTTAGTATCACCACCACCAGCGCAGGCGGTGATGGGATCTATCGCCGGGAGAGTGCCAGGTTTTGGGAAAATAGAGGAAGACGGATCGATGACATATACCAGACCCGAGGCGAAGTCTGGCGGGCACGGCATCGGGTGGACAGAAATCACGCCGTATTCGGTAAAACTTCGGGAAGGGTGGGAAGAAGTTGCGGTGAGCATTGCGGATCCGGGAGGAACGGAAATTGATACGAGATTTAAAAGCGAAAGCGAAGGCGACGTGAAGATTGTCTTGGCGCCGGTGCTTCGTTTCGCCAACGTCGAGGACGGCGAGAACCCGACGATTGAAGAGCTGGTGCCGATTACAAACTTCATTTTAGGTTTTGCACCGGAAGTGTTGGGACAACCAGTGAACGAAGAACAGATTAAATCGATGGAGAAAGATACCAGGAATGGATTGACGCATTATAACTACGAGATTTCGAACGAAGCGCACTGGTTGATTTCCGCGACGGTGTGGAAAAAACGAGTGTATTTATGTTCCGTGAAAGCGAGTGGCAGACAGTGGCGAACGGCGCAGCCGAAACTGAGAGATACCATAGCCTCTTTCACAGTGTTGAAATAATAACGAGATAGTAAATATGATCATCGTACTACTGTATTATTATTGATAAAAAAAATTTAAACGTTCTTTTTGTAATCGCCCATGGTGTGCGCCGTCCAACTAATCAACGTCGCGAAGAACCCGTAATCGAACATCTTCAACAAATTTCTAAACGCAATGGCCACGAACCCTATGTCGTACCACACGATCCTTCCAATCGGTCGCAACATTTCTTTCGGCAACTGGTCCGGAGTCACGGCGAACTTTTGGAAAAACGCCAACGCGTCCAACTTGTGCGCTTTATCGTAAAAGTTGCTCGCCACCGGACTCGGGTGCACGGCGCAGACGTCGATGCCTCTCGATTTCACCTCGCACGCCACGTTGGCAGCAAACGCGGAAATGTACGATTTCGTGGCCCCATACAAAGCTGAAAACGGCGTCGGTTGACACGCCGCCGCGGACGAGGTAAACACGATGCACCCTTTCAACTTCTTCTCCAACATTCTCTTCACGAACACGTGCGTGATTTGCATCGCGCTCGTGCAGTTGCACTCGTGGTTCGTCATCAACAAATCCAATTTCGTTTTATCAAAAAACCCAGTCAACATGAACCCAGCGTTGTTAAACACCACCTGCACGTCGATATCTTTCGTTTTCTCTTCGATTTCTCGCAAATACGACCCATCTCGGAGGCCTAAATTCACCCCGATTTTTCTAAACTCTCGCTCGGGATGTTGTTTTTTAAGCTCCTCGAACGTCTCGTCCAAAATCGTTTCTTTCAGAGAGACTAAAACGACGTTCAACCCTTGTTCGGCTAATTCTTTCGCCAAGGATTTACCGATACCAGAGGACGCGCCGGTGACTAAAGCCCACTTCGCGCCTTTGTATTTCTTCTTTAAGTTTTGCGTCGGCATGAACGAGACGATGAGTTTAGGAACCCAATACGAAAGATACGTGATGGCACCTAAAAACGCAAACATGATGAGCACGAAAACGTGCACGTCTTCGCTTTGCACGAAAGATTTTACGTTCGAATGCGCGAGGTCAAACACGCTTCGCATCGCGTCCATTTTTAATGTTTTTTGTGTGGGGAGTTGTTGCGCGCCTCCTCGAAAAGAAAAGCCGCCCATTCTTGATTAAGTAGAGAGTAGAGTCTCTGTGGAGTTTGTGTGTGTTGTTGTGAAAAACTTAATTGTTGTGTAAAAAGAAGAAAAAGAGAATTTTATTCGTTGTTTCAAAACAAAAAAAACCAAAAAAGAGGACAAAAAAAAAGCAGAAGAGAGATTATTCGTTTTGCAAAATCACTTTGAAAACGATTCTACAGAGGACGATGATGAGGACCACCTCGACGAGGACGATGAGGAGGACTATTACTACTCGTAGTATGAGTACGAATGAGAAGAGCAGAAGCAGTTCCAGCAGCAGCAGTAGACGACGAATGTTTCGACGAGGAGGAGGAAGAAAAAGAATGAATAACAACAACACTTTAGTATTTGTGTTCGCCGCTGCTGATGCCAATAACGGTATTTTCGATGATGATGATGATGATGATTCTGTTCTTCTTCTCAACGACGACGACGTGAACGCGAAAGAAGAGGACGAACAATTCGCGCGGATTTTAGAGGAGAATGAGAGCGAGGAGGAGAAGAGACACGAAAATGGCAACAAAACGATGATGACAAAAGAACGTTTCCGAGAACTCCTCGAGTCGTACTCTGAGACGAGTGGTAAAAACAACAACAAGACAAAAGGAATAAACGCGATCGATATCGCGGTGTATTTAGTGGAGAAGAAACTGGTAAAATCAGTCGAGGAAGGATTGTTATTGGTGAAAGAGGAAGACGTGGTGACGGCGAGTTTGTTGAGAGTGAAGAACGCGGAGAAGAGGTGGTCGGATGTCATCGCCGCGGACGAGTGGAAGAAAGAGGAGCTTTTAGGAGGACGACGACAACAACAACAACACGTAAAAAACGCCAAGTGCGAAACCGGGCAAATTTGCTTTACCGTTCAAGACGCGCGCGAAATGCTCGAGAGATGCAAAGGTCTTGGTGGTTCGCAAGCCGCGAAAGTCATTTTGTGTTGCGAGTGCGTGGATTCCAGTTTACTCAAAACGGACGAGGAGAAACGATTCGCCGAGGACGAGGAAGACGTCGTGGACGTGTTGCAAGACGTGGCCGGGGTTATATTCTTGAAGGACGATCGGTTTGGCGCGGAATTATCGAAGAAAGAGTTTGGGTTGGCGTGCGTGTCCGGTGCGAACGATGATATATATAGCGATGATGGTAACGACGATGGCGAGGGAGGAGGATATTCGATAAAAATTGATAAAAAGTCTCGCAAGTTTGCAAAGTTCACGACGACGACTTTTAGTAGCAGCAATAGCAACAACAACAATAACAACAACAAAAAAGAAAGCACGACGATTTTGCACACCGGAGATTACGTCACCATCGACGGTCAAAACGGCGTCGTCTATCGCGGCGCCGTCGAACTCGTGCCGCCGGTCAAGTCGGAACGAAACAAGCTGTTCTTCGAATGGCTCGCGCAAAAATCCAAATTCTTAAACGCGATTCGGATATTTGCCGAGTGTGATTCTGCGGATGCCATCGACGAGTACGTTGATGAAAATAATAATCGCGACGGAACGAGCGTTGGCGGAGGCGACGCGTCGAACTTTATCGGCGTCGGTTTGGTGAAAGTTGAGAACGTCCTCAAGAAATATCGAGGCGGCGATGCGAGGCAGGCTTTACACATGCTTTTGTGCGCAGAGACGAAAGATGAGAGATACGAAGCGTTGGATATGCTCTCACCGCATTTGCGGTACGATTTTGAGGACATGTTCAAGGCCTCGTTCCAACCTGATCAGAAGAACGAAGAAAATTCGAGGGTGATAGTGCGTTTACTGGACGAACCGCTGCACGCGTTTCTGCCGGATTCGGAAAATTTGAACGATTTAGTGCCATTATTAGCGGTTGATTCCGGTAAGGACGAACGAGACGTCGTAGAAATCATAGAGCAAAACTTGCTGGACGAAGTAAATCCTGATTTTGGATTTCGAGGCTGTCGGGTTGGAGCTCTCTATCCGGAAATCACGAAAGCGCAAGTGCGCGCTCTCCTCGGCGCCGCGTACGGAGTGAAAGAATTCTTCACGTTTGCAGCAGAACCACCGGTTGTGGACATATGCATACCGAACGTCGCCTCGGCGGAGGAATTTGAACACCAGTTGAATTTAATCCGGAACGTTGCGGAAGAATTTTCATTCTTGGAGGAGAAAACCAACTCAAAAATCGCCTACCGCGTAGGCGCCATGCTCGAGACGCCGAGGTCGTGTTTGATTGCGGGCGATTTAGCAAAAATGGGAGCAGAATTTTTAATCGTCGGGTTAGACGAGCTCACAGAAACAACATACGGCGTCAGCGTGGAAGATAGTCACAAATTCTTTCCGCGTTACTTGTACGGTGGCGAAGATATGGACATTAATGGCGACGAATTCGATTTCGATGAAGACGACGACGACGACGACGAAGAGAACGACGTGAAAGATATCGCCAGAGAGGAGCAGGAAGAGGAAGAAAACGCAATCATATGGAAGTTTAATCCCTTCATCGCATGGGACGATAAAGGTGTCGGGCGGCTCGTACAATCAGCTATTAACGAGGCGAGAGAAGTAAATCCGAACATCGACGTCGTCGCGTGCGGTCAGATGTGCGGTCACCGCGGCGCCGATTTCATATACGGAAAGTTCCAAGATTTGAACGTGAATGGCGTTTCGGTCGACCCTAGGTTCATCGCCGTGGCGAGACTTCGCGCGTTGCAGGCGATAATAGCAAAGAATAGGAAGTAGAGACGACGATTAGTTCTAAAGTTATAGGTTTGTCTATTATTAATAACGAAAGGTACCCCAAAACAGCTATTCTCGAAAGCCTCGATTTTGACACATCGTCGTCGTTTAACGATATCTCTTGAGCGAAAGTCTGTTGTTGTTCTTCCACTGGGCGTGCTTGGACGATCTGTTTTTCGTGTAGTTGTGGCCCTTGCCGTGTAAACCTCTGTGCTTTCTCCCCGCCGAAGTCAAGCCTCTCATCGCTCTGCCCTTGTGCGTCGGCGCGCAGATCCAGTTGATTCTCGGATCAGATCTAATAGCCTTGTGCATCGGGTCAACCATGATGACTTCATAGTACTTGTACACGGAATCTTGGTTCAACCAATACGAGTTTAAGACTCTCAACGCGCCGCATCTTCTCGCCGCTCTCTCCTCCGCGACAGACTTCAAGTTTCTCGCAAACTTCAACTTTGTGATGCCGCAGTGCACCGGCTTCCCATTGACGATACCCTTGCGCACCGGACGCTTACGGCCACCTCTTCTCACGCGCGCTCTGTAAATCACGAAGCCTTGCTTAGCCTTGTACCCCAATCTTCTCGCCTTGTCCGGTCTCGTCGGTCGAGTCACGCGGCAGATGGACGGAAGCTGACGGTATTCCCAAACGCGAATGCGTTGCAAAAATCGCAACACGTCGGATTGTTTCTTCTTCCAGAGTTCTTCCACGTATTTGTAAGCCTGCGTATTAAATCGCGAAAGAAGAGAGTTTAAAGAGAAAAATTATGGTCAGTTCGTGTCGCGAGAAACTTCGCATCGATGCTCGCGAGAACGAAGACGCGTCGTAGAAAATGTGTTTTCCCGTCGTCTCGCCCTAAAGAAAAAATCCACATGATGGAAACGCGCAACAAAGTCATCGCGCGAAGGTACCATCGCATCGAAACCTTCGAATTCGTCTAAAAGGATATCGTTTGTGTGCGAATAAGAGAGAATTAGATATATATAATATACTCACCCCCATGTTGTTGTGTGTGTTTTCTGTTTTGTGTCGTTGTGCGGGAATTTCTACTTTCAATGCGTGAAACAGGTCTTTCGCTTCTCGACTCGAGTGTTTAGTGTTTTTTTCTTTTTTGCGAGCTCTCGTCGTCTGCTCGTTAGAAAGAAAAACTTTACACAAAACAACAACAACACATAAGTAAAATCTTTAAACTGCGGCGTGTTATTAATAAAAACAACTAAAGAAGTAAGGTAAGAAGAGAGAGAGAGAGAGTGGTGCTTTCATCATCGCGTCTCTCGGGGTTTCTTTTTGTTGTTCTTTCTTTCTTTTTTAACGCCGCGCAGAGAAGAGAGAGAGTTGTTCTGCATGAATGAAGAGAGAAAGAGAAATTCGATTTCGAGATGTTGTTCAATGGGGAATCGATTCGTTTGATTTTCTCATCAGTTTCTCTCAGTTTCTCTCTCTATTTGTGCGCGCGTTTATTACGATACACAAAAAAACGCGTCGTGAACGGGTAGTGTAAAGACGATATAGATGACGATGATGATGACGAGCACTCATTTTAACGCTTGGCTTCTTAGTATCGAGCTTGGAACCGGAGTAGTTATCGGGCAACATTTTCAAGCGAGATGTGCTGAAACTTGCGAACGAATTCCGAATCATCATCAAAATTGGAGGAAAAAGAGATTGAGAGAGAGAGGATTCATTCGTGCGTTTGTGTGCACAAAACACACACAGACGCTCTCTTTTACGCGCGTGTTCGTTTTATCGTCGTTCGTATTTTGTTTTTGGCAGCTTGTGTACGGAGTTCCGCTGGACGATTGATACCCGTCGTGTGGTCTTCCGAAGGTTTTATTTATGATTGCCTATAGTGAACGTCAGAGGCAGATACTACGGTTGGCTCGGATTTTCCTTCGGTTCCGAATCCACACAACCATCTTCCTCACATTTTTTCTCTCTCTCTCTCTCTCTTTTGCGTTTGTTTTTTGTTATTGCGACGAGGTGGAAAGAAGAAAGAGAAGAAGAAGATGTTGATGATGATGAAGCGCCGAGCGCACGACGACTGTAGTATATATTTTTTCCGTGAAGAAGTCATTTGTCCTTACTAGGCTTAGACCACTAATCGATGCCGAGCAAAACAAAATCACCATCTTTCGACTGAGAAATTAAATATATATCTACGCGTGTGAACGAGAGAGAGGGAGAATTTACGTCGGCGCTTCGTCATCATCATCTTCTTCGTTCTCGTTCTTTCAGTACCGCTCGCGCGCGAATTTTTGTATCGATTTGAAACTTACCAAAGACAAACTTCCTCTACAATAATAGTAACGCAAACAGAGTTATTAAATAAGAAGGAAGGAAGGAGATATTAGCACGCTCTGATAACAAACACCAGAAGGAGAAGGAAGAGGTAGGTGTAGGAGGAATTTTCGTCTTCTCGGTCTCGTCTTTGTTTCGTATTTTTTCCTGGACAAAAGCACACGGCTGAATGAACAAGTATTTTGCGGTGCCGTCAGTTCCAGGTAAAGCCGACAGCTTTGGAATGGGTGAGGAGGTGGTAGTCTAAAACTACTACTGCTTTCTCAATCTCCGATGCGACATTCTTTCTGTTGTCCTCGTATGATTTCGTTTTGCGTGTGTTAACTGTGATTCGAAAAAACCGAAGCTGACGGCTCTTGTCGCTGGGGCTTATTCAACCTCTAAGAAGTTATGAGTTATTATTACACGATCGATTTGGTTTCACGCATGTGTTCCGTATATTAGCTCTCGATGGCGTGAGAAAAGTATTGAAAAGTCGGTGACGAGAATTTCCAATAACGTGAGACACGTCTGTGATTTTCGTTATGCCTCAAACTTCCTGAGACTTTCTCTATTTTTCACCGCGAGGAGCGATATGTATACGCATGTGAACGCGCGTTTCTCTTCTTTAAACGCTGCTTTGCCTAAGGCATCCTCGAATACGAATGGGATAGTCTTTTTAACTTCCGTAGCGGATATTAATCTCGCCGTAAAAAGCGCCGGACGACAAACCGGTTTGTGGTCCATCTCCACGGTTCGCGGGTGGTCGATACTCGCGGATCACTTTCAATCTCACGGACTAAATTCTCTCTCTCTCTCTCTCTCTCTCTCTCTTGTTTCTCACCACTCTATACTCTCTCAACAACACAGGAGGAAAACAGTAAAAGAGTATCAAAACAATGTCCGGGTTCAGCTTTGGTGCCGGCGGTGGCGAAGCTAAGAAGCCGGCCGGAGCTGGAGGTTTCTCCTTTGGGGGGGCTCAACCGTTTTCGTTTGGTACGGCTGCTACACCTGCGGCAACGACGACAACTTCTACTGCTGCGCCATCGTTCAGCTTTGGTACGGCTGCTACGCCTGCGGCAACGACGACAACAACTTCTACTGCTGCGCCATCGTTCAGCTTTGGAACGAAGCCAGCATCGACGACGACGACGACTTCCACTGGAGGTGGTCTCTTTGGTGCTGCGACAACTGCTACAACAACAACTGGAGGAGGCGGTCTTTTCGGCGCAGCACCAGCAGCAGCAGCACCAGCAGCACCGGCCGCAGCAGCAACAACAACTGGGGGAGGCGGTCTTTTCGGTGCGGCACCTGCAGCCACGCCAACTGCGGCCACACCTGCCGCGCCATCCTTTAGCTTTGGTGCGGCTAAACCTGCGACGACAACGCCAGCCGCTGGAGGAAGTGGACTCTTTGGTGCGGCCAAACCAGCGACGACAAAAACAGAAGCGGCCAAACCCGCTGCAACAGGTGGTAGTCTTTTTGGGGCTGCAGCAGCGCCGGCATCTACTCCAGCTGCTCCAACGACGACAACGGCAGCGGCGGCAACAACGACAAAATCAACATCTTCCGCCTTGGCGCCTCCGCCGGTGAATTTATCGAGACCGACCGACTTGGTCGGCAAATCCGTCGGCGAAACGTTACAATACTGGAACAAAGAACTCGCGCAAAGAACCGCGGATTTTAAGAAAAAAGCACAAATAATAGCAGATTGGGACGAGCAAATCGTCGAACGGCGGAGGGAACTGTTCGAGATGCAAGTCGATTTAGTCAACGCGAAATCCCAACAAGACGTCATGGAACGGCAAATTCGCGTCATCGAACAACACCAAGAAGATACCGAACGCGCGTTGACGGACATGGAAAACGGCGTCGATCGTTTGTACCAACAATTAGGCGAAACATTAGACGTCGATCGAGACGTCAGCTCCACGGCTCGTTTATACGGATTAGCCGAGCAAGTCTCCGGGCAGATTTTACAAATCGGCAACTCCTTGCGAGACGCGAGCAAAACAATTTCTCGTTACCAAGCCATGCAAGAGCAGAGAGGTTTACGGAAAGGCGACGGCGATGCCACGCGAAGTTTAGTCTCCGCGCTGAACAATCAACTCAGCGCGTTGAAGCACATCGATAGACAGTTGGATCTCGCCACGAATAGGATCGAGAAAGATCGGTTTTTATCATCATCGAAGTAATATATATATATATATAATACTACCGTTCTTGCGTGTATACAACAAAGCCGTTTTCGAGAAAAGAACAACACTCTCTTAAAATTGGAAAAAGCGTCGTCTTTTTTCCATCTCATCGCTCTTCTTTGTTGTGACGATGATGCTTTTAAAGTTTTTTTTCTTTCTTCTCGTTACATTTTTTCGTGGTTCAGAATCCATCTCAAAAAAAGAGAAAATATCCACTTTGGCAAAAAAATTCATCTCCTTTCGTCGTCACTTGTTTTGTGTCTCATCGCGCGCTTTTATTGAGATCTTTACTTTTATCGCACACGGCACGTAATACATAATGGCTACTACTACCAACGCGATGATGGCGACGACGAAAACGACTTCGTCAAAGTTCGCACAACAACAACAAAAACAACAAAAGATGAGATCTTTGGCATCATCGGGAGCATTAATCTCCCCAATCTCGAAAAGAAAACAACACGTCATCTTTATGAACGCGTCCGAGGTGGCGGAATCCGCGGTCGCGACGGAAGAGTTTTACGAGGTGACGCTGCCGAAACCAATCGACGTGAAATTTGCTCGCGGGAACGACGGCGGCGCGTACGTCGCGTTCGTCCCGCCGAACGATCCAAAGTACGAGGTGTTTGAAATCGGAGACAAAATAGAAGGCGTGTCGGCGTCGTTCGGCGACGAGGTATGGCCGGCGGAATCTTTCGGTCAAGTCATGTACGCGATGAAAAACAGAAACGGAGACATTTATTTGAAGATGAAGAAGATGTTTGGCGATTTCAGCGCCATGGAGGTGGAGAAGAACTCACAGTTCAAATCCGAAAGAGCGGGAGGGAACTACGGCGCCGGGACGAAGGAACAACAGATGAATAACTACTCCAAGAAGAGAGAGTTGGAGAACGAACGATTAGACATGTTCGACGAAGCGATTGCTTTGTACAACCAAAAGAATTTCGACGACGCGTTGATTCAGTTCGAAGAAGTCGCCGCGTTAGAGCCGAAGAACTACATGAGCGATAACTTTGAAACGACCACGGAAATTTACCGAGTGTGCCAATACAACATCGCCTGCTGCTTTTCCAACATCGGTAAACTGGACGAGTCGTTGTTAGCCTTGAGAAGGTGCATGGCGAGTGGGTGGACGGATTACAGAAAGATTCGCACCGACCCGAGCTTGAAAAACGTCCGAGCGAGTCCTGAGTTTACCCCGTTGATGAACAAGTTCGACGAACCGATTTTCAACGAAAACGCCGCGAAATTTTTAGGCAACTTGTTCGGTAAGAAATAATAACTACAGTACTAACAATAACGAGAGAGAAAGAACGAGAGAGAGTGTGTGTGTCTGTGTCAGAGAGATGCTCTCGTCGAAGTAAGCAAGCGCTTTCCCGCTTTCGTGTGTGTAAATAAAAAATACTTTGTAGTACTA
>JACLAA010007030.1_pt1 | contig 17246 bp, 10 predicted proteins | sample 8027891 | NCBI WGS metagenome assembly JACLAA01 (sample SAMN15724900, study PRJNA655200) | protist metagenome | isolation source: fluorescence activated cell sorting (FACS) single amplified genomes of... | place: Spain: Blaines Bay Microbial Observatory, Mediterranean Sea | collected 2016-01-19 | reverse complement strand
TTTTTCTAAATCTTCAATCATCGACGTCGTCCAATCGGCTTGGGCAATTTGGTCTTCTTCGCCCATAGTATCGTAGCCGTTCCATCCTTCGTGTTGTGGAGCTAATTTATACGCATCTACGCCGTATTCAGAAACTATGAACGGCTTTTTGGAAACTAAGTGATACTTTTTGAACAAAGTGAGCGGCGACCAAAATCTCCGCGTGTACATGTTCACCGCCCAGAAGTCGAGCTGGTCCATCCACACGTCTGAATAACGAATCCACGCTAGTGCCCCCCACATTTGCATCCCAACGACGTGTTGTTTTGTCCTCGGTAAGTTCACGTTCGCTAAAGCGGTTCCGCACAAGACACCTTCAGAACGCACGACCGAGCACAACAAGTTGATGGATTTCATCAACTTTTCGATGGAATCTTCGAATTGACACCCGCTGATGCCAAAGTTCTCCGCTAAATCTTTATCGCAAACGAACAAATTCCACGGTCCATTCAACTCATTTCCTACAATCCAAGCGCCAATGGCTGGGTGCTTTGCGGCTCTAACTTGCGATCTAAGTTTTCTTTGGACTTTCGTCATGGACTCCTCGTCGTTGAAGAACGACTTGGTTCCGTCTTCGAAATCGTAACCAACAATAATAACAATCCCGTACTGGTGACACAAATCAAAGAACTGCGTGTGTCTGTGCGAATATTTCAACGTATAAATACGAATCGCGTTCACACCGGCATCGGCTAGGAGAGGAATATCTCGTTCAAAAATCCCGGCGTAGTTGGACGTGAAATAATCCCCATACGGTTCAAACCAATCCGGGTCGGCTCCTACTGGCACTGGAGAATAACACACAGCGCGCATTAACCATGGTTTCCCGTCTAAGTATAAAGTTCTACCTAACCTACGCAACCTACCGGTATCTAAAGTCGTTTCGTTCAAATTTGGTGGGTTCCTAAACGCCTCCAATCGCTTTCTACCCTCCGCGGATAAAAACTCCTTCTGCGGATTGTGGAAAGCCGGGTCGTAAATATCTACGTCATCATCTATAGCTGGTGCAGTTAAACCGGTCGCGTTTACCTCTTCTTCGTGTTCGATTTGTTTCTCCATTTTCTTTTGCTCGTCCGCTTCTTCGGCGCTTACTTCGGCTTCGGAGTCTTCGGTCAAGTCGTTCGCCGTTCCGGGATCTACCCCAGCAGCAGTGGACGTACCCGTCCCGTCGTCCGCACCTAACTTACTCAATTTAAATGGCACCGATCCTTTCACTGTTTCTTTACCACCGCTCGGTTTTGGTCCATCGAACGGCCATACCATCCCGCCGAGTTTCGCGTTCAACCTTTCCAAAGGAGAAGGAGATCCGTGAATGGTACTCTTATTCTTTTTATGACTCGCCGTACTTCTCGCGCCGCGGAACATCGCGTCCGCTTTGCGCCCGCTGTTGTGATCGTACTCGTACTCTTCGTAATCGTCTTCGATTTTATATTTGCGATCGTTCACCAAAGATGGCTCTTCGCTCCCGTAGCGCGCGAACGCGATGTCCAATTCACTCGGTTTGACGCGGCTTTTCCCCGTCATCGAGCCACCAGACGAGGCGACGAAGGTTGTCGCGAAGAGCACGGCAAAGATGGCCGAGAGGATCACGCGCCACGACATTTTCTTCCTCCTCAGTCCTTCCTCCTCGTCGTATCGCCGATGAGAGTCGTCTGGTGGTGCGAATGTCGCGTAGCCTCCTCCGTTCATCAACGCTCCAGGAGGAGGTGGTGCTCGTCCTCCTCGGGCAGCGGGGGAGGAGGAAGTCATTTTTGTAGACAAAAAGCAAAGAAGAGAGAAAACTTCCTTTGTTTTTTTTTTACGAGATGTTTATCCGCGGGCAACGAAAAGTGCCTTTGTTTGTGTGTTTGTGTGTGTGTGTGTGTGTTTGCGTGCGTGTATATAAAGCGCGCGCGGTGCAGAGGAATAATGACGCGAAGAGCAAACAGAGGGAACGATTCGATTTTTGCGCCTTTTTTTTTCTGATACCCTAAATAATTTTTTTGTGTTTTTCTCTCTGTTTTTCTCTTGTATTACAACATCTCTTCTCTCTCTCTCTTTTGTGTTTAGTAGTATTTATATTATGTTTGGATTCACTTCTTTTCTTCGTCGAAACTCGCAGAAGAGGTGGTATCGCAGAAGTTTTCATCGTCTTCGCAGAGCGCGTTGGAGGCGATTTTACCGACGTACCACGCGGAGAGCGCGGATAAGCCGAGCGCCAACAGCGCGGGACCGATTTGTTGGACGGTGGCGCCTCCGCCGGCGGAAATGGTTCGCGCGACGTCGCCGCTCGCGACGTACGCCGCCGTCCCCGGTATCATGCCCAAGAAGGACGCCGGAGCGTACTCCAACACCGAGACGGATGTCAAGCCGTAGAGGTAGTTGGACACGGAAAACGGTAAAAGTGGGCTCAAGCGTAACATGAAGACCACGCCGAATCCGTTCTCTCCAATCGCCTCGTCGATTTTCCTGTACTGCTCGCCGAACTTTTCGCTCGCCAATTTTTTCACCGAGTCTCTGGCCACGTACCTGGAAACAAGAAACGCCGCTACCGCTGCCACCGTCGCGGAACTCACCACAACCAGAGTCCCTTCAAACGCGCCAAACAACGCCCCTGCAGACATCGTCAACGGAAACGCCGGCACCGCGAACATTTCCAAAACGAAATACCCGAACCCGAACAACAACGGCCCGTTCACGGGACCGAGCGAGTCCAAATACGAAGCGTATCCGAATAAAGCCTCCGTGATTGGTTCTCTAAAGTACACCGAAGACGCTAATATCCCCAACAGAACGCATCCAAACGCGACGAGCGTCGTCTTTGAATTCGTCTCGTCTCGCTCGTCGTCTATGGAATCTCGAGAAGCGTCCACGATATCTTTCGCGCCTAAAGTTTTGAGTAACTCCGTCGGCGAAGAAGTGCTACTACTACTATTTCTGTTCCCTTGGTTCTCGGGAGGAGAAGAATCTACCGCCGCCACCGTCGTCGCTGCTTTCGTCGCGCTTTCTTTATCCTCGTCCCGAGAGTCGAATATCGCCTTGTTTCTTCTTATTCTTCTACTACTACTACGACTACTTCTACTATTACTACTACTACTCTCGTTACGTCCTATCGCCTCTGTTTTCGTTGTTTCCGTTGTTCTTATTATTGCTGTCGTCGTCATCGTTCGTCGTCCTTTCCCCTGCCGCCGCGACCCCGGCCAAAACAAAGTCTTAGACTTTGCGAACGATGACGATGGTGATGATGACGAGGCGTGCGTGACGACGACGCCATCACGCGACGACGACGTGCTCCTGCTCCGCGCGAAACTCTTTCGGCCTCTCTTCTTCAACAAAGCGTCGTTCGAAAAAGAACACGCATTTGTCTTCCTCCTCCTCGCCGAAGACAACGACAAAGAACGAAAAGAAGCGCCGTTCATCGTCGGTATCGATATCGACGACATCGTCGTCGTCATCTGTACTAAAGAATATACCTTTTACTGGAATTCAGATGAGATTTGGATATCAGCGCGTTTAAGAGAGAGATCTGCTCTTTTTCGCGCGCGTGTGTGTGTGTGTGTATACTATAGCGCTATAGCGGTGTAGCGTTCGGTGGTGTGTGCGAGAATACTACGGGGGAATTCTGATAATACAACCGCGCGAAAGAGCAAACAAAGTGTGACGCGATACAGACTGCTTCTTATCTCTTTCAACTGCTTTTTAAAAAAAGAGAAAAAAAGCAAAAGAAGCGAGAAAACGATGCATCCAAGGAGGAGGAAAAAAGCTGCTGCGCTCGTCTTCGAGATCATATTTTTATCACATAAACGTTATTATTATTAGTAGTATTGTCATTATTATTATTCTTTCGCGATCTCTCTCTCTCTCCCTCTCTTTGACTATTTTACGCGCGCTGCTTCACACGAGCTTCGCTCGGCCTCGCGCGGCGTTTATATTCCTGCTCCTGTGGACCTTCTCCGCGGTTTCCATTCCTAAAAACGCAAACACGATGAAACACCCGGTCCATTGGATGTTCGTTAACGTTTGGTTTGGGTTTCTAAATACCGAATAGACGGTGCTAAAAATCTTTCTCGTCGTCGTGACCGTGGTCAGGACTAAAACGTCAAAGCTCGTGATGGTGTGGTAGATGAAATTTTGGCCAACCGCGGAGGCTAAGGAATAACTCACGATCGCTTTCAAAACTTTCGGGTATTTCGCGCAAAACGCGAAACCGCTGGTGATTTGACCCGTCAATATGGCAAAGACCAACGCGACGATGGCTCCGGATAAGTTCGTATACAACATGCTCTCGTGCGCGCTCGGTTTCGCCGTTTTTCGGTGACCCAGATTTAAAACTTTCGTGCTCGTTTTCACTTTATCTTGCAACCCGCCGGTAATGGCGTCGAACACCAAGGACAAGAAAATCAAACTCAAACCGTACGTGGAGTTTTCCGTCACACTCGCAGACTTCCCGCTCGACGACGACGCTTTGCCGTAGTTGAACAAAAATACGCCAAACGTAACAAACGCGACCGAGAGATATTGAAACCTCGAAAACTTCCTCCCTCCTAAAACCAACACACCGAGCATGACGGGAACCATCTTACAACTCTTCCCTAAAACCTGCGTCGGGTAACTGACGTACCTCAACGCCTCGTTCGACGCCGCCATCGCTAACATCTGCGACGACCCGCTGTGAAAAATTTCCTTCAGAGGCAGTTTATACCCACTCCCACCAAAGACAAAAATAGCCAACAACGCGCACAACGCGTTCACCGCTCGCTCGAACACGAGCGCAAAAAACGTCATCGAAAACCTCTCCCCCCCGTTTTCTCCTTGCGCTTCGTACACGTCCTCTTGCATCACCGCGAATAAGCTAAACGACACGAACACGCCCACACAGCAGACGATGAGTTCCAACTCTCTCGACATCATCCCGAAAACGTTAAAACTTTTCCCATCGGGTAAAAAGTTAAATCCCGAGTTTTTCAAAACGCCTTTGTACCGAGGCGACGGGGTCATCTCTCGCACAACCCTCGGAGATAAAGATGATGCCTGTCGTCGAGTCGTTGCCGGCATTAGTAGTAGTATTAGTAGATAAAATGTATTATTCTTGTTGTTGTGCGGGGAGGAAGTGGTGAATGCAGTTAACAACAACAAAGAGGAACACAAAAAAAGGTCGAAGGGCTCCTCAAAAAATTTTGACGAGACCTTTCTCTCACATCTCAGAAAACTCTCCTCATTTTTTTCTGCACTTTAATCTCGAAACGTGTATTAACGCTTCTTCTCCAAAAGCGCGTCGTGGTGTGTCTTCCCTCTCTCTTCTCCTTCTCTTTTATTGCTACTCTGCGCGTGGTGCAAAGATATATATAGAGAGAGACGAACGGGCAAGTTTGGAACCGACGAGAGAAACAGAAGCGATCGGAGTTTTATTTTTTTATTAAAGCGCTTTGCTTTCGCAAAATATCTTCTCTTCATCGCGCGGAAAGAAACGAACGATGATGGATTTCACGTCGGTCAGCGATAAGATCTCCACGTTCACCCGAAACGCGAAAATGGAAGCGGAGCGATTGTTTTTACCGTCCGCGTCGAGTTTAGGATTACCGGTGAGCTCCGCCGAGGACGTGATCATGGCCGAGAGCGAGTTTGCGAGGTTGTGTGCGCAGTCGCAAGCCCCGGAGGAGGCGGAAAAATATAAAAAAGAGTTGGACGAGGCGAGGTTTCGATTGGCGTGGGCGTTGTCGCACAGCAGACGGGAGGAACATTTGAGACACGCGGAGAATATTTTGATGGACGAGACGTTAGAGTGGGACGACGTTTTGACGCATAGAGATAGGTATTATTTGAAGGCGGTATTGTATTACAATCGTAACGACTATTTGTCGTGCAGAGACAACGCGTTTACGTGTTTGAGCGTAGATCCGACGTGCGTCCAGGCGCAAAATTTGAGGCAGGCGTGCGAGGAATATTTGGCCAGGGATGGGATTATTGGAATAACGGGCGTTGTGGCCGGTGTGGCGGTGTTAGGAGCGATGTTCGCGTCGAGACGATAAGAGAAGAGAAGAGAGAGAAGACAAACAAATAAACACGCATGGCTTTTCAGAAGTCGTACATAATATAGAATCTGAATAATAATAAGTAGGGCCCGTGATATACCTCGGTACAATTTTGTGATCATAATACTAAACTATTACAACAATTGCGGCGGCTAAATTTACCATCTTTTAATACTACGACTATCTATCTCTAAACTACATCTACTGTTTCAAAATTTACTTCGATAGCTTTCTCTTCGCTAAACTCTTTTTGTAGTCGCGAATGGATTTAGTCATCTTCGTCACTTGTTGATTTTCGCAAAGCCAAATCTCTTTTGCCACTTTCTCGATTAAGCGGAAATCGTGCGATACTAAAACTAATCCGCCGCTGTACTCATTTATCGCATCCGCTAACCCGTCGATGGCGTCTATGTCCAAGTGATTCGTAGGTTCGTCTAATAACAAAATGTTAGGTTTGGACAAACATATCATCGCAAAGACGAGACGCGATTGCTGCCCCGCGGATAAGAGCGCGATAGGTTTCGTTTGCGTCTTGCCGGAAATTCCGTATGTTCCTAAATACGAGCGCCAATAATCGTCCAGCTTTTTCATGTCTTGAAATGTCCCGGAAAAAAATTCCAACGGCGTCGAGCCCGGATCGAGAGATTCAAACGAATGTTGCGTGTATCTACCAACGATGACGCCGTTTCGTCTTTCGACGACGCCAGTTGTCGGTTGTAAATCTTGGGCGAGCAATTTCAACAGCGTAGACTTACCGGCGCCGTTTGGACCAACCAACGCCACGCGGCTATCCATATCGATGCCAAAATCTACGTTTTTCAAAATGTCTATTTCGGTTCCTGGATACCGGAACGTGACGTCTTTGAACGGCAAAACCGGAGGCGCGATTTTTGCCCCGCAATCCGGGAATTTAAAACGGAACGAGTTCCTCTCCTCGCTCGGTTCGCGAGTCAACCCTGCCGCGATCATCTTATCGAGCACTTTTTGACGCGAATTCGCGAGTTTCATTTTATCCTCAAAAGTACCGGCTTTGGCGATGAACTCTTTAATCGCTTTGACTTCCGCTTGCTCTTTGTCGTATTTGCGCTGGTTGACTAAATCTTCGCTCGCTCGTGTTCGCTGGAACGTTTCGTAATCGCCGTTATAATACGTGAGTTTCGTATTTGTGAGTCGAATAATGTGCGTACAGACACCGTCGAGAAAATCTTGCGAGTGACTGACTACGACTAAACACTTGTCGTATTTCGCGAGATAGTTTTCCAACCAAACTACGGCGGATAAATCCAAATGATTCGTAGGCTCATCGAGTAAAAGTAACGCAGGAGCCGCAAAAAGAGCGCGCGCTAACGATACTCGCATTCTCCATCCCCCAGACATGTCTTTCGTCGAGCGTTGCATCATATCTTTATCAAAGCCTAGACCGAATAATAACTCAGCCGCCTTCGTTTCAAACATGGACGGATCGAGCTCTTCTAAACGTTCGTAAATGAGTTGTAAACGCTCGTCGCCGGGACCGTAATTTGCCATCAAATCTTCCTCCTTCTTTCTCAATTTCTCAATCTCTAACTTGACGTGGTCGACGACCGATTCCAGCGCGGTTCGGTCTGAAGGCGCGGCTTCTTCACGAAGGTGATAAATGTCAACGTGCTCCGGAATAGGAATCTCCCTCTTGGCAATAGCAGAAAGTAAATTGGATTTCCCGCATCCGTTTTGACCGATTAAACCGTACCGACGCCCGTGGTTTAGTTCTAAAATGCACTCAGAAATCAGCTCTTGTCCGTTGACTTGCATAGAAAACCGTTCGATTTTAACATCGAGCGCCGTTTCGCGAGATGCCAATACGCCCGTCACCGTTCGATCAACATCGTCGTCGTCATCTTCCTCGGATATCGTCTCGCCGTTATCTTCATTCCCATCGTTAGCAGTGCCAGGTGATTCATCGTTTCTTTTCTCGCGTTCGAGTCGTTTGCGTCTGGATCCACCGACTTTTGCACTCCCTACGCCTCGTCGTTCGTCTTCCGAACTCGCCACTTTGCCTTGGAAGACGCGCCACGTGTCCGAGCACACCTCACCGACGAACGCGGCATTGTGCGAAATGGTTAGAACACCACCTCTGAACTTTTTCAGCGCGAAAATTAAAGCTTTCAACGTTTCGTTATCGAGGTAGTTGGTAGGTTCGTCCAAACAAATGACGTGCGGTTTATTCCACATTGCCGCCGCCAGAACTAAGCGCGATTTTTGGCCTCCGGACATTCTTCGAATGTTCCCATCCCCGAGTTCGGTTGATATGCCGAAATCCGCCAAGTGTTTATACACCTCCGTCGACGTCAGCGGTCGCACGTCTAAACCAGATTGCATCGCTTTGTACGTCTCGTCGAAATTGAGACACATTTTCTTACAGTAACTGTCGCGGTGTAAAAACTTTGCGGGCTCCCACTTGGTCACGCCCGGTCGGTCGCCGTTTTTTCTCACTTCGTAACACAACTCGCCGCCTTTGACTGCTCTTCCTAGAATTTCGTTCACGTTCCCGCGCTGTAATCGCGCGGATTCTTCTTCCTCAGTTAGTTTCATAGTTTTCATCGCCGCGAGCTCTTTGTCTCTTCCTAAGAAGAAACGCGTTTGAATGTACTCTTTCGGCGTCAAATGCAGATTGGATTCTAAATGGTGCATGCTGTGCTGCGAGACGTACGCTATCCTCAAATTATGGTGTTTCCAAATAGTTCCCGATTGCGGTTCAATCTCGCCAACGATATTCTTCATCAACGTGGTTTTACCAGCGCCGTTCGCACCAACAATAGCAACTCGGGAACCCAAGTACGCGCGCACGCACACTTGTTCTAAGATGTTCTTCTCGCCGCCGTCGTATTTGAAAGTGACGTCATCGAGTCTCATAACGACTTGACCGCGATTTTTAATACCGTCTAAAACGCCTGGATCTGGGAAAACGAGCAAAGGCTTTTCGCTCGAGCCTCGAATGCCTCCGTTCATTTCATTTTTACCGACACCGTTGCTTCCGCCTATAGTCATCGCGCCTTTGTTCATCGCGGAAACGAGTCCAGCCGTATTCTCCAATCCTAAAGCTTCGCGACGTGCGAGTTCTTTCGATTTATCCAGCGACGACGCATCTCCTCTCATACCATCGTTCGACCCATCGTCCACGTCTAACCCATTCTCCTCCGCGTGTTTCGAAATAGCATCCAAAGTTTCTTTCTTCATCCTCGGCAAGACTAAATTTGGCTTCTTGGCGCGAAAGCCCGGGAACCCGCCGTCGAACACCGTGAGCTTTTGGTTTTCAAAATGCACGATGTCCGTGCACACTTTGGTTAAAAAGTCGTAATCGTGCGAAACAACCAAGACGGTAGAATTCGATGCAATCAAAAAGTTAGCCAACCATTCGACCGCGTCCACGTCTAAATGGTTCGTAGGCTCGTCAAGTAATAACAAATCCGCCTGTTGCGTCATGGCCGCCGCGATTGCTAATCTCATCCTCCATCCACCGGACAATTCGTTCACTCTCTTTCCCATCATCTTATCGTCAAACCCAACCTCTTTCAAGCACGCCTCGGAAGACGACGCGGTTTCGTCGCCACGACCACCGCTCTCTTCTTCCTTCTCCCTCGCAAACTCACTCACCGTCACGTTCGATAAACTCAAAATCTCGTGTCTCACGAACACCACGTTCACGTCCTCCGGAAAACCCAAAATATCTTTCGCCGCGATTCGATTCATCAGCGTCGTCTTCCCGGCGCCATTCTGACCAACAATGCCGTATCTCTTCATCTTCTCAAGTCGTAACGCGGTCGGTTTCAACAGAATCTTCGCCCCGAACCCGAGTATTATATTTTGCAAATCCACCAAAAATGTTTTCTGCTTCTTCGTTTCCGTTTCACCGTTTTCCTCTCCTTCGTTTCGCCTCGCATCTTCCTCCGCACGACCACTCATCTTCGCCCGCACCAACGCGTTCGCGCACATATCCCTCACCTCCTCTTCCGTCACGAACGCCTCCAACATGTCTCCAACATTCTCCGAAATCGATTCCACGTCCGGAGTTTCGTTTTCTTCTTCTTCTTCGAAGATGAGGTCCAAGAGCAAATCTTTCACGTATTCCAAAACTTCCTCGTCGACGGATTTCGAGCGCAGAAATTCGTGGACGAATTGTTCCACGTCTTCTCTTCTCTCTTCTCGCGTCGTCGTCGACGACATGGCGACTGTTCGATGAGAGTTTGGTTTTTGTGATGAAAGAAGATGAAAGAGGAGAAAAAGTGCCGCCAATATCTTTTTTTTTTCTTTTTCTCTCGCATTTGTTCAATTTGAGCACTTTAACTACACACACAAAAAACAAGCGCTTTTAGATACACACACACACTTACACACAGCTTGTGCACGTTTTTATGCATCACTGCCCGGAAGAAGAACAGAGATGATACCCAAAAGCGCGACTACTCTCAGACGAGGAGATTCTGCGGTGGTCTTTTCTTCTTCTTCTTCTTCCTTTTCGTTGTTCGGGAAAAGAAGAAGATTCATCCTCCATTCTCCGTGTCGTCGTCGTCGTCATCAAAATCACCAAACGCATCATCATCATCATCATCCGAAAAAGTATTCTTCGCGTGGAGTCCCGTCGTTCGCGGCGGTGAACGACGACGCGAATGCTCGTGATGAAGATTTCTTGCACACGTTAGGGGTGAAGTTACGAAAGGAGACGGCGAGAGAAGCCCAAATGCCTCCCGGGAGAGTCGGTTTGTTTGGCGTTCGAGAAACGCTCGAATATCTGATGGACTCGAACGCTTTCGTGGAAACGAGAGTGAAGAAGTACGGACCGATTTTCAAGACGGCTTTTTTCTTCAAACCGACGATCGCGTTCGGGTCGAAAGAAGCCGTGGATGAGTTTAAATCGTTCGAGGCGAGTTTACCGGCGGATGAGGCGTTGCCGGAGACGTTCAGGGAGCTACATACGGAATACGGAGCGTTGAAACAAAGCGGCGCGAAGCACAAAGCGACTCGGAAGAACTTTTCGAGAGTGTTGGGAAGAGAGGCTTTGGAAACGTACGTGCCGGAAATCGCGATGCGAACGGAGGAATTCGTAAATAAGTTGGAGCAAAGGAAAGTGCCCTTGTTTCTTGGGAAAGATATCAAGCGGTTCGCGTTGAAGACGTTGTTTTATCTGTTTTTGGGTAAAGTGCCCGAGGATAGTATTATAGAGGAGATGTATTTGTACAACGCCGGATTGTTGTCGTTGGGAAAGTTTGACCCGACGTTTAAGAAAGGGGAAAGCGCGTTGGAGAAACTGACGCAATACGTGCTCGAATACTATCTGGAAATTAAAAAAGACGAGGCAAAGTTGAACGCACCTGAACATTTCTTTCTAAAACAGTACTCCGAGGCGACGGATGAGTTTGGCGATACATTTTCGGACGAACGTGTCGCCGTGACGGTCGTTTTGATGGTTTGGGGTTCGTACATCGAGGCAGCCGCGTTAATGGGACACTCGATACATATTCTAGGCGAGAAAGGAAACGCGGATGTTTTGAAAAAAGCGAAAGAAGAAGCGCGGGCGTTGCGAGAAGAAGAAGAACAGACGCTCTCCACGTTGGCGCAGAAAGGGAAATACTTATTAGCGGTGTCCAAGGAAACGTTGAGATTTCACCCACAAACCGCGGGTGGGTTGAGAGTAAACCCATCGGATAGGAAGTTTTGCGGGTACGACATTCCCTCCGGGTACGTGTTAACCGCGGACCCGCGCATCGCGTTCCTCGACGAATCCGCCTTCTCCGATCCGAAAGCGTTCAATCCTTCGCGGTTCCTCGAAGCTTCCAAGAGCGAAGACCGTTTCTTCCCAGGCGGAATGGGTCAACATCAGTGTCCAGGGATTAACTTAGGGACGACCATGAACGTGATTTTCTTGACCAAATTCTTGACGACATTTTCATCTTGGACGCCGTCGGAAGGCATGCCCGAGGAGGTTCCGTTGGTGCAAGTGCCGATCGTTATCATAGCGGATGAGTATAGCGTAGACTTGATGCAATAAGAAAAATAGTTACTATTGTTTGTATCTCTTTGAGGTGTTTTTCTCTATCTTATTGTACAACGCGCAATGACGACTTCTATGCGTATGACTTCTATGTGTGCTTTATGTAACTACTTATTCACGGAGGAGATTTTAAGTCCTCTGTACTCCATCGTCAAGCATTCAAACGGCGAATCCTCAATTTCTACGAGCGTGAACAAACTCTCCGGTGTTATTTCTGTTATTTCTAGCTCCTCCTCTGTTTCTGTTTCAGTTTCAGCTTCTTCGTTCTCTGTTCCGTCCAAATCGTAATACGTGCAATCTCTATCGCCATTCACGTCGTAAGGCGGCACGAACACGTCCAATATCGCCACGTCTGTAATCGCGACTATCCTGTGTATGTTCTCTTCCGGTGAACACACCTGAATCCCACCGCCCGATGCAACTATCACATCATCCGACACCAAATGACACCCTCTCGGTTTACACGCTGTCGTATCTTCGTACTTACCATCCGCCCATTTATACTTTTGCACCCTCGCCGAGCCGTATAAACATTTCGACAACACCGTCATTTCCGGGTGATTGTGCAAAGGGATTTCCATGCCTTTGGGAATGATAAACGTGCATATCTGAAAGTCTTCGCCGCCGTAAATCCTCTGACTGTACACTGCGGGCGGCTTCCCTCCCTCTTTGCTCCCTCCTAGTAGAAAGTTAAAAGCCTGAGCGGAAACGGACGAGGATTTCTTCATCTTCATCTTCTTCTTCTTCGCCCTCTTAAACATGCTCGCGAAGAGCGATTTCAGCGGGTCCCGCGCAAACTCTTCTTCCTCTTCCGTATCGTCACCGCTCGTCGTATCCTCTTCCTCCTCCGTCTCGACGAAATCTTCTCTCCACCTCAGCAGCCCAACTTCTCTGGCCGTCACGCGTTCCAAGTGCGGTTTTAACCGTTCGTAAATCTCCCTCGTTCGTTCGCGCTGCGTTTGTCTTCTCGCCGCGAAAGAAGTCGTCGTCGAGGCTGTCGTCACGTTAGCAGACGTGGACGAAGAACACACTCTCTCGCACGCTCTGAAAAGCCGCTCGATCGCGTTCGCGTCCATCTCGTCTCCGTCTGAACAATACCCGTTGTTCTGATCTTCGTCTTCATTTTCTTCACCGCATCCGTTCGGACAATCCTCGAATAAGAGTTGTTCAAAACTCTTTTTCTTCTTCTTGTTCTTCTTCTTTCTCTCGTCTTCGGTTTTCCCGTTCGTTTCGAGCATGATTTTCATTCACAGCGCGCACGCGCAGTCACCGACGTCTCTCGATTCTCGCCCTCCCCGTAATCGCCGGCCGCGCGTTGTCGGTCGCCGCGTCAGGAAAAAGGGAAAAGAGCAGCGTTTCGCCGAACCACCGCGGGCGCCCGGACGACGGGCGAAAGAAGAGAAAGTTTTAACGGTTTTGGAGGGAACGTTTGTTGTTTTGACGAAGTAAAGAGGTCTGTCTTTTCTCTTCTTTTTCTCTCGAGTACTCAAAAAACGCCCATTTTTCTTCTTTGACGAAAAAGAAATCATCTCGCCATTTTAGTAAAAAGACTTTGAGAGAAAGAAGAAGAAGAAGAAGAAGAAGAGGGCGAGGAGAAGTTGGTGTCGCGAGACAAACGACATGTCTTCTGGAGTGACGACGAGAGCGGGAAAAGGACGGAGAGGGGCGAGAGATGTGTGGGATTTGATCGTGAATGACGATGATATTTGTTTCCAACACATTCTTCCGAGATTGAATGCGACGGACGTGAAATTCTTGTACAGAGTGAATACGGAGACGAGAAAGTTGATTAAGAGATCATCTCGCGCGGGTGATTTGGAAGAGAATTTTATGGTCAAAGAGATGTCGTCGATATCGACTTTGGAAGTTGCGTGGGAGAATAAATCGTTGTGGCCGAGTTGGTGGAGCGAAAACATCTGCGAAAGATGTTTCTGCTGGAAAGTTGCTCAAACGAATAAACTCGAGTTGCTCAAGTGGGCGCGAGAGGAGAAAGAGTGTAAGTTGAGTAGAATGACGATTTATACGGCCGCATATCAAGGTAATCTGGAAATGGTAAAGTATTGCGTTGCGAATGAGTGTCCTATCGATTGGGAAGCGTGTGCACGTGCTGCCTCAGGAGGTCAACTCGAGGTACTCAAATACTTACGCGAAGAAGCGAAAGCGCCTTGGGATTCTTGGACTGCCGAATGGGCGGTTAAAAATGGTCATCTCCACATACTCGAATATCTTGTTGAGCGTAAGTTTGATAAATATAACGAAGATACGTGTGCACAAGCGGCCAAGAAAGGTCACTTAGACTGTTTGAAGTACTTACACGAAACCGCCAAAGCGCCTTGGAACTATCGGGTCGTACGCTGCGCGCACGAGAACAACCAAACCGAGTGTTTACAATACCTCCTCGACAACGACTGCCCTTTACCAGAAGGCTGGTCTTACGAAGATGGAGAGCTACGCACACCAGAGTCATCGTCGTCATCATCATCATCATCATCATCATCATTATCGTGATTACACAAATACAATTAAAGCACTTGTAATACAGAGAGACACCGCGCGTTTATTTTTTGCATTTTCTCCTTAACAAAAAGGCTCGAACCGTCTTCACAGTTTCACAGTATAAAAACACATATAAAAACGTGCTTTTGCTACTCGTCTCACTGAGAATGTCGTCGCGAGCGAGAGAAAAGCGAGAGAAGTACGGTAGGAAGAGCGCTAGTGGCAACAACAACAACAACAACAACGCATCTTATTCTCGCGGCGGCGGTGGCGGTGGCGGATATACTAACAAAAGAAATGCAAAGCCGGCGGCGGCGGATGGCGGCATATTCAAGAATAAGTTGGTCTGTTTCGGATGCCGACGAACCGGGCACTCGTTGCGAGACTGTCGCTACCACAACGGCGGCGATGCGAACAGCAGCCGAGGGCAGAAGATTTGTTACAACTGCGGCAGCAGCGAGCACGCGTTGCGAGATTGCACGGAGCCGAATTCGAACTTTGCGTTTGCCAAGTGTTTCGTCTGCGATAAAGTCGGACACTTGTCGCGGAATTGTCCGGAGAATAAGAGCGGGTTGTACGTCAACGGTGGACAGTGTCGAATTTGTAAAGGCGTGGACCATTTAGCGAGAGATTGTCCGAAACAAGGCGTGTGTTTGCGATGCGGCGAGGAAGGACATCTCTCGAAAGAGTGTCCGAATAAAAAGAGTAGCGGCGACAAACGGAAGAAGAAATCGAAAGAAAACGACGACAATACTAATGAAGTTAAAAAGAGGAAAGGTGGAGACGATTTAGACGACGAAGAACAGTTCCTACTCGGCGACGAGGACGATTTAGACGACGGCAATGAGGACGACGACGATGAAGAAGAAGAAGAAGAAGAAGAAGACAAGAAAAGGAAGAAGAAGAAAAAAATAAAGAAGGTTGAGAAGGTTGTTCGATTCTGAGAAGTTCTAATTAAACAACGCTTAATAAACGCATGACGTGAGCCAACTTTTCAGCCTCTTCTTCGTCTTCTTTGTTTTCATTTTTATACGGCGTCTGCTGTATGAAGCGAGGCAGCGATACGTTCGCATCGTTCGCCTCTACTACTTTCTCCAAATATCTGCGAAGTTTCCCGTTTTCGGAGAGATCGTCGTCTTCATATCCACTTTTCCTTGTTTCGTCACCATCACCAAACGCGATCCATTCTCGAGGGTGAATGGATGTAAACTGCGGATTCTTCAAAGCTTTATACGGCGAATCGTCCACGAGTAAAATCTTGGTGTGCGTCCAAAAGATTCGCCGTCTCGTCTCTTTCAAAAACACCGGTTTCAACCCGTCGCCGAAAAACCCGACGCTCGTGCACTTATCCTGTCCCCACATGAACAACAACTTCTTCCTCCTCTCCTTTCCCCAGGCGTGATCGACGAGCATTTCCAGATTGTGCTTTTGCACGCTCGACCACACCGCGCATGTGAAATTTTCCAACAAAAAGTCTATAAAACCATCCAGGTGTGGGCGATTGTACACTTGAAAATTTCCCAATATCGTTGACAACTCTTCTTTTTCTTCTACTGGTTTAATAGTCTTATTGCTGTTTCTGGTCCGTCGGCGTCGGTCGAACAAGACGCCGTTCAAATCGAGGACGAGTAATATGTCTTTCTTTTTTGAATTCTTCTTCTTCATAATCGTTTTATTAAACTCATCATCATCATGATGTTGACATCATCATCGTGTAATAAATAATGACGCGAGAAAAAAAAAACGAGAGAGAAACGCTCGCTTTTTTTTTCGCAACAAAAATAAAGTTATTGCGATGATGATGCACAAAACCTCTTCTGGTGCTTCGGGAGTGACGACGAGCGCGCAGAAAAGACGGATGATCGGTCGGAGAGATTCTTTTTTGTTGTGGGATTTGATTGTGAAGTGCGACGATATTTGTTTCACACATGTTCTTCCGAGATTGAATTCGACTGATATAAAATTCTTGTACAGAGTGAATACGGAGACGAGAGCGTTGATTAAGAGATCGTCTCGCAAGGGGGATTTGAAAAAGGAGTTTAAGGTCGAAGAGATGTCGTCGATATCGATTTTGGAAGTAGCGTGGGAGAATAAATCGTTGTGGCCGGATTGGTGGGACGAATCATATTTCTGCTGGGAAGTTGCTCGAACGAATAAACTCGAGTTGCTCAAGTGGGCGCGAGAGGAGAAAAAGTGTGAGTGGGATGTAGGGACGATTAAAGCGGCCGCAATACAAGGTAATCTGGAAATGGTAAAGTATTGCGTTGCAAATGAGTGTCCTGTCGATGAGAGAGCGTGTGGATGGGCTGCCAAAAACGGTCAACTCGAGATACTCAAATACTTACGCGAAGAAGTCAAAGCGCCTTGGGATTCGAGAACTGCCGACTGGGCGGCTTCAAATGGTCATCTCCACATACTCGAATATCTTGTTGAGCGTAAGTATGATGAATTTAACACATGGGCGTGTAATTTTGCAGCCAAGAACGGCCACTTGGACTGTTTGAAGTACTTGCACGAAACCGCCAAAGCGCCTTGGGACAGATACGCCGTTCGATTTGCGCACGAGAACGACCACCCCGAATGTTTACAATACCTCCTCGACAACGACTGTCCTCTACTAGAAGGCTGGTCTTACGAAGATGGAGAGCTACGCGCACCAGAGTCATCGTCAT